>Ga0310691_10000334_pt1 | contig 93378 bp, 68 predicted proteins | sample 176DNAGHGlowgp2_FD_203887 | JGI IMG/M metagenome (GOLD analysis project Ga0310691, IMG submission 203887) | Sheep rumen microbial communities from Palmerston North, Manawatu-Wanganui, New Zealand - 1766 DNA GHGlow gp2 (v2) (version 2) | ecosystem: Host-associated > Mammals > Digestive system >...
AGAAGCCCTTGCGTCGCTATCCTGGTGTGCTGATTGGCCGTCTTGGAGTGAGTCGTGATTTTGCAGGTCAAGGCATAGGTAGCGAGGCATTGCAGTTCATTAAGGGATGGTTCTTCTCCAGTAGTAACAAAACTGGCTGTCGCTTTGTCATCGTAGATGCTGTCAACGAGCCGCAAGTTATTGCATTCTATGAGAAAAATGACTTCCACTGCCTCTTTTCTTCTGAAGAGCAGGAATTCCTCTATACAGGCGGTAAGAAAGGTCAACCAGTTGTCCTTACTACACGACTAATGTATTACGACTTGCTTGAAATGCGTAAATAATATCCTTTATTTTATGCACCACCGAGAGATTATAATAAATAATGTTAAGCGAGATAAAAGAATGGCCGATTTCCTTGGCCATTCCAATATTTTTGTTTCTCTCTCCTCTCAGGTACTTACCTACAATAGCACTTCCTTTATATACCGTCCGCGCGGGCGCGTAAATTTACGGCTTTTCTTGGAACGAACCAAGGGAGGTCGCATCGTTTTTTAGTGCCAATCAATAAGCAACAAATAAAATCCGCCAACGGCACGTGGAAAAAGGTGCTGTAAAACAGTCAAGCAAAACAATCGGAACTATGAATATTAGCAATTTTCGTAACAGCTATCTTATCGACAAGGCTTACCGGCTAACATTGGTGAGCGTTACGCTTACGGCATTGGCACCGCTCATAGCTACGCTGGTCGACGGGCTCTTTTCGAGCAACCTGTTGGGCAACGATGCTTTCATCGCAGTGAGTGTAGCGCTACCTATAGTCAACGCAGTGAGCGTGCTGACGATGATATGCGAACGCGGCGGCGCAGTGCTTGCAGCAGGTCAGCTGGCCAAGGGCAACCGCGACAAGGCTAACCGTATATACACAGTGGCTTTTGCCTCGGCGGTGCTGGTGGCGGTAATAGCGGCTGTGGGCATTTGGATTAACCTCGACAGCATCTCTTTGGGGCTGACCGGCAGGTCCGAGAGCGCAGCGTATGCCCGCGAGTACCTACAGGTGATCGTAATCTACCTGCTCATCCTACCGCTAAACAACACGTTCAACGACTTTGCAACGCAAGAAGGAGTTCCGCAGTTAGCCACCAGAGCCGTGGCTATGGGCAGTGCGGCCAATGTGGTGCTCGACATCCTTTTCATCGGTGTTCTCGGCATGGGCATCAGCGGTGCGGCATGGGGTACGGTCATTTCGAGTCTCATCAATCTCGCGCTCATATCGCCCCATTTCCTTAAGGGCAAGAGCCAGTTCAGATTGGCGCGACCGCAGGGCGACCTGGGTGCCATTATCGGCGAGAACCTCAAACATGGCTTCGGTTTCAACGTATACTTTATCGTGGTAAATGCCTTTATGCTGCTGGGCAACGCATTGGTACTGAAAGTGGCAGGCCACGACGGGCTGACACTCTTTGATGTATGTCTGCAGATACAGTCGGCCACGTTCTCGGTTGTTTTGGGACTCACTATGGCTGGCGTCTCGCTCGTCACCTACATGCGTGCTACCGGCGACAGCGACGGACTGCGGCGCATCATGAATAATACTGCCGGCATACTGGTGGGATTCTACGGTGTGCTACTGCTGTTACTGGTGGCTGTGCCGCAGTTTTTCCTGTGGTGTTTTGCTCTCGACGGTATCGACCTCGCCCTGGCCCGCAGGGTATTCACCTGCTTTGGCATCTACTACTTCTGCTTCTGTGCGGTAGCGGTATATGCCACTGTCGTACTGCAACTGGCAGGTCACGTAACGGCCAAGATTGTGCTGGTATTCGCCATGGGTATCATAGCCTATCTGAGTATGCTTGGCCTTTCGAAGGTCAGTGCCGATGCCATGTGGCTGGGATTGATTGTGGGTGGTGTGCCTATCCTTGTGGCCAGCCTGGGTTACGGCTACAGGAAGCACCTCAAGTACCCGTTCTATACCAAGTTCTCGTTGGTCGATAAGATGCCTTCGTGTATTAAGTTCGAATGTTCGATAGATTTAGAGCAACATAATCTTGAAGAGATGAAGAAGATGATAAAGTTATTTGCCGTCATCTGCGATATGAGCGACGAGCTGAGTTCTAAGATGTACTCTACTATCCTGGCGCTCTTAAACAATGCACGGGAGCGTAGAAGTCGTCATCTTAAATATCTTGACATCACGCTCTGCGAGTTAGACGACGGAATCCAGATGACCATCAAAGACTGCGGCCGTCCCTATGACCCGGTACACAATGGTATGGATGCCGCATCTGTAGGCGCCCGCTCTGCCACCTACCGTTACATGTTCACCATGAATGTAACGACTATAGTATGGAATAAAATATAATATCATTATCTGTAATAAAACAAACAACAATATGAGAACTAAACAGTTATTTCTGACGCTCGCCCTGCTCTGCACCGTCGTGCAGGGTATGCGGGCACAAGCCAGTTGGGAAGAGGTCTATGCCATGACCAATACCATAGCTGAAGACTGGACTCAGCTTACTGAGGGATCCACTACTGGACGGACGCTTGGCGCGGCAGGTACTACGACGTACTACTACACCGACACGGACCTCACGTTCACCAACAGCAACACAGGCGGCAGCGGCCTGACTATCCAGGGCACGGTGTATCTCTATGTGCCCAAGGGCGTGACCGTCACCTGTTGGGGCGCCGTTGCCAGCGGTGTCACGGGCGGCGGTGCGGGCATTGAGCTGACGGCGGAGAACATGCTCTGCCTTCTTGGCAGTGGCAAGGTGAATGCTATTGGCGGCAATGCTGCGCGTGGCGGTGATGGCGGCAATGGCGGTGATGCAGATTGGGATAGTAGTAATATCTGGTCAGGCTTCGGTGGCTATGGCGGCAATGGCGGCGGCGGTGCCGGAGCCGGCATCGGCACGCGCGGCGGCAATGGCGGCAATGGCGGCGTCGGTGCTGTAAGCTCAACCTCTGATTGGAAGAGCTATGGTGGCCACAGCGGTAAAGGTGGTCAAATCGGTGCCACAGCAGGAGCTATGGGTAGTCTCTATGTGTCACCATCCATCTACTTTCTGTATGCCATTGGCGGCGCAAAAGGCACACTCGGCAATGGCGGCAGTGCAGGCAAGAGCTATTTATATGATGGCATCGATAACTGGTGTGCAGCCGGCGGTGGCGGTGGCGGTTGTGGCGGTTGTGGCGGCGCAGCCGCGAACATCGGCAGCGGTGGCCCCGGCGGTGGCGGCGGTGGCGGCGGTGCCTCTGGCAACATTGATAAAATCGATGCTCTTTACACTGGTTACTGCATTGTCCGTGCTCCAGGCGGCAAGGGTGGCCAGAATGGTGATGGAACTTGGGCTGTGGGTGGTGATCAAAGCATTCTGAATTATAATGCCATCAACAATGGGCAAGTCGGCTCCAATTCTTCTGGTTGGGGTAATCACGACAACAATGTCAGCAGTCAGCCTGTAGGCACTGGTGGCAACGGCAACGCGACAGGCTCTGCCAGCACCAGCGAATCGGCCATCACGTTGACGTCAAAAATGCCTGCGCAAAGCGAATGGGATATAGTTTGTTTTCAGACGAAGACCACCCAGAGCCAATGGGTGGAACTACCTCTTAGGAACCGTATGGGGACTACGCTTGGCGCAGCAGGTACTACAACGTATTATTTCGTCACGGGCGACCGCGCATTCATCAACGCCAATGCTGGTAGCGGCGGCCTGACTATCTTAGGCACGGTGTATCTCTTCATCCCCTCCGGCTGTCAGATCACCTGCAGGGGCGGCGATGGCAGCGGAGCCACGGGTGCCAGCGCGGGCATAGAACTGACGGCGGGCAACACGCTCTATCTCATTGGCGGAGGCAAGCTCGTCGCCACAGGCGGCAATGCCGCCAATGGCGCGGGTGGCACGGATGGTGGAGACGCATCTTTCAGCAGAGGCTACTGGCTTAGGTCCGGCGACGGCGGTCGCGGTGGCGACGGCGGCGGCGGTGCCGGTGCAGGCATCGGCACAAGCGGCGCGGGTGGCGGTGCAGGCGGTGCCGGTGGCGCAGGAAAAGAAGTGAAATTCCAAATAACGACAGGCAATGTAGGTGGCCATGGTGGCGAAGGCAGTACCGCTGCCGACATGGGCACACTCTATATTTACCAGATGCCCGCCCCCACGATGGAGATTCATGGCGGCAGCGGTGGCACTATTGGTGGCAATGGTGGCGCAGGAGGACGCCACGCTTTAGATGATGAGGGCTATCCTTCTAATATCTGGACTATGAGTGGAGGCGCAGGAGGAGGCCCTGGCGGCTTCGGCGGCGCAGCCAGCGACATTGGCACTGGCGGTCCCGGCGGTGGTGGCGGCGGTGGCGGCGCATCAGGAAGCATTGAGGGAGTGAGACTTTCCTCCTCCTTCTGTCAAGTAGGAGCCTTAGGAGGTAATCCCGGTGCCAATGCAGATGGAACACTTGCTGGCACTGGTGAGAATACGCTGATGACAACAGCCTACAAATCTGAGTTGGCTCAATACTATTTTTCAGAAAACAAATACGCAAACGATGGCTGGGGTGTGAACGGTGACAACCGCGCTGGCGGCGGCAGCGGCGGCAACACAGGGTCTGCCACCCAGAGCGGTTCGGCCATCACTGTGGAGGCGAAATTGCCATTACAGGGCGAAGGAAGCGAGGAAACTCCCTACCTAATTAGCAACACGGATACTTGGGATACGTTCGCCAGCTATGTCAACTATGGCATGAGCTTCAGCGGCAAGTACGTGAAGCTGACCGAGAACATCAACGTGACCACTAAGGTGGGCACCGTGTCGGGCGGCACGCAGGTGAGAGCCTTCAGCGGCACCTTCCTCGGCGACGGACACACCATCACCGCCACGATTACAGACAATGACAATCAAGGCACGGCACCGTTCTGCAACATCAACGGTGCCACCATCCGTAACCTCACCGTGGCAGGCACCGTCACCTCCAATCAGCGCCACCTGTCGGGGCTCGTGGGCTTTGCCAACGGTAAGAATACGATTGAGGGCTGCGCCGTCACGGCTACGCTCAACGTCAATACCGACTATGCCGGCGGCATCGTCGGCCACGGCCTGGACTCAAATACCACCATCAGCGGCTGCGTTTTCGCAGGCATCATGAACTCGAGCAGCAATCCTAGCGTCGGTGCCATCTGGGGCTGGAGTAACAACGCCACACCCACGCTCAAGAACTGCTTAGAGGCTGGCACCTATGTAGGCATCAATAATATGCACTCCATTGGTTTGCAGGGCAGCAGCGGCAGCATCACGGGCTGCTACTACCTGACACCGCAGACAGGTTCGCCACAAAATGCCTACACCGCCAGCGGAGCCACGAAGGCCTATCCGATGTCCACTGCTCCATACTACCTCGGCGACCTGGTGCAGGACTATGGCTTGCTGAAGGTATACGCTAACGGCATCCTTTTCAATGGTACATACTACATGGCTCCCGCCCCCATCAGTCTGGTCGACAACGCCGACAACAGCACGACTATCAGCAAGGCTAATGGCTATGCGGCCAACGTGACTCTTGCTGGTCGCACGCTCTACAAGGACGGCGCATGGAACACACTCTGCCTGCCCTTCAGCCTGACCGTGCTCGAGGGTTCACCCCTCGAGGAAGCTACGGTGAAGACGCTCGCATCGACCGCCTTCAGCGACGGCACGCTGACGATGAACTTCACCGACGACGTGAGCAGCATAGATGCCGGCAAGCCTTATATCGTCAAGTGGGAGAACCCCATCGTGGACCTTTCAACGCTGACCGCCAGCTACACGGCGCAGGACTGCGATGTGCTGACGGGCACACTCGGCGGCAACTACAAAATCTCGATTGCCGCCGGCGCCACGGTGAAACTCCAAGATGTGACCATCAACGGCACGAAAAGCTCAAATTACAGTTGGGCGGGCATCAACTGCCTTGGCGACGCCACCATCATCCTCAAGGGCGCGAACACCGTGAAGGGATTCTATGAGAACTATCCTGGTATCCACGTGCCGGAAGGCAGTACGCTGACCATCAAGGGCAGCGGCTCGCTCGATGCCAGCAGCAACGGCTGGGGAGCAGGTATCGGCGGCGGAAAGGAGGTTAACTGTGGCAACATCGTCATAGAGGGCGGCACCATCACCGCCACGGGCGGTGCACAGGCGGCAGGCATCGGCGGTGGGTCTCGCGCCTCCTGTGGCAACATTACCATCACTGATGGTGTGACCAAGGTCACCGCCACCCAAGGTTGGCTTGGCACCAGCATCGGTGCGGGCAACCTTGGTTCCTGCGGCACTGTCACTATCGACGCCGAAATGGATGCCAGCACCTACAATTCCTACATCGGCACTGGCTCTGGAAGTGTTGATTTTGTCTTTAGTATCGAGAACCCCGTGTTCAACGACGTCATCATCAGCAATGTCTCCGCCAACGCCGAGACCGACTATGTCGATTTCGTGGGCACCTACAGCCCCGTCAGCATCTACACCGCCGGGAAGACCAACCTCTACCTTGGTGCTGACAACACGCTCTACTATCCCACCGACGAGGACTTCAAGGTGAACGCCTTCCGCGGCTACTTCCAGCTGAAGCAGGGCCTCACCGCCGGGGAGGCCAACAGCATGAGCGCAGGCGTCCGCGCCTTCGTACTGAACTTCGGCGACGGCGAGCGCGGCGACGATAACGCAACAGGAATAGTCAGTGCGGAAGCAAATTCTTCACTCTTCACTCTTCACTCTTCACTTTCAGAGTGGTACACCCTCGACGGTCGCAAACTTGGCGGCAAGCCGACGGCGAAGGGAATCTATATTAACAACGGACGTAAAATTGTAATCAAATAGATGGACAAAGCGATGAAGAAAACATATTTGCAGCCCACCATGATGGTGGTCACGCTACAGCAGCATAGCATCATCTGCGCCAGCCCGGTAAGTGATGTCAGCGGCAATGTTGACATGGGCTACGGCGGCGGTGGCAACGGCCCCGCCCGCGCCCGCAGCTACGACATCGACTGGGACGATGACGAGCCGCAATAATGAAGACGCGCGCTCCCCATCTGTTTGCAACCGCAGGCGATGGGGAGGCTTTTACTTTGAGAAATAATTTGGAGAAATTCATTCAAAGATAGTGAAATTAGCTTAAATGCTTTTGCCGTTTCGTTTTTTTTGCTTACTTTTGTCAAGTTAAAATTTGAAATCAAAATGATGAAACTACGATATATTGCATTTTCAGCTATTACGATATGGACGCTTGGAGCGTCGGCTCAAAAAATAACACTTGGTTCATGTACCCTCAAGGATGGCGGTGTCTATCAGGGGGAGATGCAGGCTGGAAAGCCCCACGGCAAGGGCAGGGTCACCTGGAAAGACGGCGACATCTTTGAGGGGGAATATGTCAAGGGTAAGCGTCAGGGCTATGGCGTCTATACCTTTTATGACGGTGAAAGGTACGAAGGAGAGTGGATGCAAGACCATCAGCATGGCAAGGGCACCTTCTACTACGCCAACAACAACAAGTATGAAGGACTGTGGTATCGTGACGACCGCGAGGGACACGGTACCATGTACTATTATAATGGCGACAAGTATGACGGCAACTGGAAGGCCGACCTGCGCCATGGCCGGGGCCGCTATGTCTTCAAGGGCGGTGCCTACTATGACGGCGAGTGGCGCCAGGACAAGAAGAACGGTCGTGGCATCTTCAACTGGGGTAACGGGTCGCTCTACGACGGCCAGTGGCAGGACGACCACCAGCATGGCAAGGGTACTTTCCGCTATGCTAACGGCGATGTCTATGTAGGCCAGTTTGCTGCCGACCTGCAACACGGCAAGGGCATCTATAAGTTCCAGAATGGCGATTCCTACGAGGGCGACTATGTCAATGGCGAACGCACGGGACAGGGCGTTTTCCGCTATGCCAACGGTGACAAGTACACCGGACAGTTCCTGAAAGGCGACAAGTCGGGTCAGGGCATGCTGGTGCGCAAGGGTGGTGACACCTATCAGGGCGAGTGGAAGAACGATAAATTGAATGGCAAGGCAAAAGTCACGCTTAGCAGTGGTGACGTGATAGAAGGACAGTTCCGCAACGGGCAGCCTAATGGCGAGTGTATTGCCCACTATGCCGACGGATCTAAGTTCAAGGGCCATTTCCGCAACGGCCAGCGCCATGGACCGGCCATTGAGGAAGACAAGGACGGCAAGCGCTTTGAAGGCACCTATGTCAACGACAAGCGTGACGGTGACTTCGTGGAGAAGGACCGGAATGGCACCGTCGTTGCTACAGGAACCTACAACCAGGGGCGTCGCCATCAGAACCGGTGAAGCGCATTCGCTAATTGATAATTGAAAATTGATAATTCTTACACCTAAAGGTATAAGCGAGCATAGCTCGTAGGATAATTGATAATTGATAATTGAAAATTATAAATACGTAACATTATGATTATTGACACGCTTGACAACTTGAAAAATTACGCTTCGGTGAACCCGCTGTTCGCCAAAGTCGTTGAGTTCATCCAGCAGAACGACCTCAACGCCCTTGAGGCCGGTAAGCATGAGATTGTAGGTAAAGACCTCTTTGTGAACATCCAGATGGCCAAGGGGCGCACCCCTGCTGAGGCCGTTATCGAGACTCATGACAAGATGATTGACATACAGATTCCGCTTTCGGCCGACGAGACCTTTGGCTATACGCCCCGTGTGGCGCTGCCCAAGGCTGAGTACAATGCCGAGAAGGACATCACTAAGATTCCCGACCTGGTAGCAGAGAGCTATGTCACCTGCAAGCCGGGCATGATGGCTATCTTCTTCCCTCAGGACGGTCATGCACCCTGCATTGCCGGTGTTCCTGAAATCAAAAAAGCAATATTCAAGGTTAAGGCTGAAGTTTGAAATTAGAAGTTTTTTAATGATAATACTATGGCAACAACAAAGAAAACGACAACAGCAAAGAAAGAGGCTCCTGTGAAGAAAAGCGCAGCCAAGAAAACAACCACCAAGAAAGTGGTGAAGAAAGTTGAAGAACCTCAGCATATCGGCTTGGTGAGAGACGACGGTTGGCTGGAGCCCTTCGAGCAAGCCATACGTGGACGCCACGACCACGCTTTGTGGAAAATCGGACAACTGACGAAGAATGGCAAGCAGACGCTGTCGGACTTCGCCACGGGCCACCTCTACTACGGACTGCACAAGCTGACGCGGGGCTGGGTGTTCCGCGAGTGGGCTCCCAACGCCACCGACATCTACCTCATCGGCGACTTCAACGGCTGGCAGGAGAACGAGAAATACCGCTGCAAGCGCATCGAGGGCACAGGCAACTGGGAACTGAAACTCTCGGAGAAAGCCATGAAGCACGGCGACCTTTATAAGATGAAGGTGAAGTGGAACGGCGGCGAGGGCGAGCGCATTCCCGCATGGTGCCGCCGCGTGGTGCAGGACGACCAGACGAAGATTTTCTCCGCCCAGGTGTGGAACCCCGAGAAGCCCTACGTGTGGAAGAAAAAGACGTTCAAGCCCGACACCAACCCGCTGCTCATCTACGAGTGCCATGTGGGTATGAGTCAGGATGCCGAGAAGGTGGGCACCTACAAGGAGTTCACCGAGAACGTGCTGCCCCGTGTGAAGAAGGACGGCTACAACGCCATTCAGGTCATGGCCATCCAGGAGCATCCCTATTACGGTTCGTTCGGCTATCACGTGTCGTCGTTCTTTGCTCCCAGCAGCCGCTTCGGTACACCTGAAGAGCTGAAGGAGATGATTGACACCGCCCACAAGATGGGTATTGCCGTCATCATGGACATCGTCCACTCGCACGCCGTGAAGAACGAGGTCGAGGGCTTGGGCAACCTGGCTGGCGACCCCAACCAGTTCTTCTATCCCGGTGACCGCCACGAGCATCCCGCCTGGGACTCGCTGTGCTTCGACTATGGTAAGGACGACGTGCTCCACTTCCTGCTCTCGAACTGTAAGTACTGGTTAGAGGAATTCCACTTCGACGGTTTCCGCTTCGACGGCGTCACCTCCATGCTCTACTACTCGCACGGACTGGGCGAGGCCTTCGGTGGCTATGGTGACTACTTCAACGGCCACGAGGACGACAATGCCATCTGCTACCTGACGCTCGCCAACTGCCTCATCCATGAGGTGAACAAGAACGCCATCACTATTGCCGAGGAAGTCAGCGGCATGCCCGGACTGGCTGCCAAGTTCGAGGACGGCGGCTACGGTTTCGACTACCGCATGGCCATGAACATCCCCGACTACTGGATTAAGACCATCAAGGAAGTGCGCGACGAGGACATCAATGTCTGCTCCATCTTCTGGGAGGTCAAGAACCGCCGTCCCGACGAGAAGACCATCTCTTATTGCGAGAGCCACGACCAGGCACTGGTGGGCGACAAGACCATCATCTTCCGACTCATCGATGCCGACATGTACTGGCACTTCAAGAAGGGTGACGAGAACGATATGGTACACCGCGGCATTGCCATGCACAAGATGATTCGTCTGGTGACGGCAGGTGCCATCAACGGCGGCTACCTGAACTTCATGGGTAACGAGTTCGGACATCCCGAGTGGATTGACTTCCCGCGTGAGGGTAACGGCTGGAGCTATAAGTATGCCCGCCGCCAGTGGAACCTCGTCGACAACAAGGAGCTGTGCTACCACTGGTTAGGTGACTTCGACCGTAAGATGCTGGAGGTCATCAAGAGCCAGAAGAATTTCCAGGCTACGCCGGTGACTGAGATTTGGCACTCCGACGGCGACCAGGTATTGTGCTACATGCGCGGCGACCTGGTGTTCGTCTTCAATTTCTCGCCGACGCGCAGCTATACCGACTATGGCTTCCTCGTACCTACGGGCAGTTATGAGGTGGTGCTGAATACTGATGCCAAGGAGTTTGGTGGCAACGGCTTTGCCGACGATAGTATTACGCACATCACCAACTATGACCCGCTCTATGTGCAGGATCATAAGGAGTGGCTTAAACTCTATATTCCCGCCCGTTCGGCTGTGGTATTGAAGAAACAATGAAAGTCAATTTCTGCCGTTTGTGGCAATATGTACTGATAGTGGCTATGCTGATGCTTGTCATCGGCATAGCCATTGATACTACCGATGTTAAGCGCTATGCTTCGCAGATGGAGCGCCTGATGGCAAAAGGTGACTATCAGGGTGCGCTGGAGGTAGGCAGCGCGTCCGACAAGACTGACCAGCACCTCATGCTGTTGCGTATAGAGGCCCTGGCGCATGAGCACCAGTTGGGCGACCGCCTGTTCTCGTATCCCATTGCAGGCAGCGCCAAGACCATTGCTGCCAAGGGTGGCGACTATGCCCTCTGCGCCAGTCTCATTGACAAGGACCTCGACCGTTTCGTGCAACTGCTGCCGAAGTACTATCAGGTCAACGACCAGCTGCCGCGCTATTACCGCGAGGCGTTGATACAATACTCGCATCTGCGCTCGCATCCTGCCATTGTCTATCACGACAATGTCATGGATACGGACTATCAGGACATGCAGGAACTGGAGCGGCAGTACCCGTCACGCAGGGCACGCCAGATGGCAGTCTTCCAGCAGTACGAAGATACCTATTGGTACTATTACGAGTATCTTGCAAAGCCAAAAAGATAATTTTTTCTCCAATTTGCAACCATATTACAATTAATTTTAGTAATTTTGCAGACCAAAAGTAAGTATTCTTAGATTTTTTATGGCACGTAACATCTTCAAAGGATTAGGCATTGCGTTAGTTACGCCCTTTAAGGAAGACGGCTCCGTCGATTACAAGTCGCTTGTCCGTCTGGTGGAATATCAGCTCAACAACGGGGCAGACTTCTTCTGCATCTTGGCCACGACAGGCGAGACCCCCACGCTGACGGCTGATGAAAAACAGAAGATCAAAGACTTGATAGTCGACATGGTGGGAGGCCGCGTACCTATTCTGATGGGATGTGGAGGCAACAATACTGCTGCCATCATCGAGGAACTGCGCACAGGCGACTTCCGGGGCATTGACGGCATTCTGAGCGTTTGTCCTTATTACAACAAGCCTTCACAGGAAGGTCTCTATCAGCACTTCAAGGCTATTGCCGCAGCTACAAAGCTCCCCGTAGTATTATATAATGTACCCGGGCGCACGGGCGTAAACATGAAGGCTGAGACCACCGTGCGGCTGGCCCATGACTGCGACAACATCGTGGCCATCAAGGAGGCCTCGGGCAATCTGGAGCAAGTGGACGAGATCATCAAGAACAAACCCAAGTCCTTCGATGTCATCTCGGGTGACGATGCTCTGACCTTCCCCATGGTTTCATGTGGTGCTGTAGGTGTCATCAGCGTCATTGGCAATGCGCTTCCCAAGGAGTTCTCTAAGATGATCCGTCTGCAGATGAAAGGCGAGTACGACCCCGCTCGCAAGATTCACCACCGCTTTATCGATCTCTTCTCGCTGCTTTTCGTCGACGGCAACCCTGCCGGCGTCAAGGCCATGCTCCACGAGATGGGCTACATCGAGAACGTGCTGCGTCTGCCGTTGGTGCCGACGCGTATCTCTACGTTGCAGCGCATGTCTGAAATTATGAAGGAACTGAAGATTTGAAACGAACAGCATTCATCCTCATTCTCTGGTTCCTGGGCAGTATATACATGGCTGTCCGGGCCGATGAGCTGGAGATGATCAGGATGCTGCTGGCCGATAAGGAGAAGACGGGCAACCCCGACTCGATAGCCCCCGTATTGGCTGCCCGCGATGCCACCTTCTACAACTACGCCATGAGCGACTCCGTGCTGCACTATGCACCCATGGACATGAAACGGCTCTTGTCGATGGGGAAGTGGAAGCAGTACTACGAGGTGTGGATGTACAAAATCAACACCCTCATCTATTATAACAACCTGAAGAACATGGCCCTGCGCGAGGTGCAGGCTATGTACGAGGACGCCATGAACCGTGGCGACGATTACGGTATGGGTATTGCCTATTACACCATGGGTAATGTCTATATGTGCATGGGCAGTCTGGTTGAAAGTGCCGATGCCTTTAATAAGGGACTGGACATCCTGACGGACATCTCTCCGCTGCCTACTATCGTCCCGGAACTCTTCTCGAACTATGGCGACGTGCTCAACGATCAGAAACAATACGGTCAGCTCAAGGAACTGACCGTGCGGTGGAAGACATTCCTCAATGCTTTGCTTGAGGAGAAGAAGTATGTTGTGGGCAACAAGGAGAAAAGCCGTCTGACCGTAGCCGAGCAGGACATCCTCTGGTTCTACTATGATATAGCCTGCACGCAGGCTGCCATCGGCTTGGGCAATACCGAGCAGGCCGACCTGCTGTTACAGAATGCCCGCAAGCACATTCCTGGTGGTTTGCCTTTCCTTGAGAAGTCGTGGCTGTCGCACATGACGCAGCTGCGTTATAAGCAAGGACGCTATGCCGAGGCTTTTGAACTGAGCAACAAGCGCATAGCCATGGTGCAGCCCGATGAAGACAAGTATGCCTATATCGGCGATCTTGTGCAACGTGCTGAAATACTGAATAGTCTGGGCAACTACGAACAGACGGCAGCACTCTACAAGGACTTGTACCAGACGATTGACTCCATCAACAGGGCCGACACAAAAAGCCAGTTGACGGAGATGAACACCATCTTTGAGGTGAACGACCTGAAGATGAAACAGGAGCGCGAGCAGTTCCGCCTGATGATGATCATTGTAGGCATCATCGTCCTGGCACTCGTGGTCTTCATCGTCTTCCGCACCATTGCGGCCCGCCACCTGAAGAAAGCTCACCAGAAGTTGCAGGAAACCCACGAGGAACTGCTGACGGCCTACGACCAGTTGGAGGAGACGACGACCGCCAAGGAACGCATCGAGAGCGACCTGCGTATTGCGCGCAACATCCAGATGGGCATGGTGCCCCACGTCTTCCCTGACCGCAAAGACCTCGACCTTTATGCCTCGATGACGCCCGCCAAGGAAGTCGGCGGCGACCTCTACGGCTATCTGCTCTCTGACGACAAGCTCTACTTCTGCCTGGGCGATGTCTCGGGCAAGGGCGTGCCGGCCTCGCTGTTTATGGCTCAGGCCACCCGCCTGTTCCGAACGCTGGCTGCCCAACAGCTGATGCCCGCCCAGATAGCTACGCAGATTAACGAAGCACTCTCGGGCGAGGATAATGAGACCAACATGTTCGTCACGATGTTCATTGGCCTGTTAGACCTGACCAGCGGCCACCTCGATTTCTGTAATGCCGGCCACAACCCGCCCGTCTTGCTGCGCAACGGTAAGCCGGAATTCATCAAGATGGTGCCCAATGTCCCCATCGGACTGTGTCAGGGTCTGGACTTCATCGGCGAGACCATTGACGACATCACCGACTGCCCGTTCTTCGTCTATACCGACGGACTCAACGAGGCCGAAAACCGCCAGTTTGAACAATTCTCTGACGAGCGCTTGCTGGACATTCTGGAGAAGACCCCCTTCGAGAGCTGTCAGCAGACCGTAGAACTGTTGCGCGACGAGGTTGAGCGCCACCGTGACGGTGCAGAACCTAACGACGACCTCACCATGCTGTGTGTGAGATATATCAAGATAGAATAAGCAGAATACAATCCAAAAACCTACAATTATGAAACTAAAAACAGAATCAATCAATCGTTTGTTCATCTTATTGTTTGCCTTGGTGATGCTGATGCCCGTCAGCATGTCGGCACAGACTGAGTATGCCCTTTGGATAGGCGGTACGCAGGTGACGAGTGACAATGCGCAGAATATTACGGGAGAAAACATTTCAGGCACAGTTTCTTACGAAGCTTCCACCAAGACGTTGACCCTGCGTGATGCTGTTGTGACAGGCAACACCATTTCCGGTGGCTGTATCATTAGCGGCTTGGACGCGCTGACCATCGCTATTGCCGGTTACAATACGATAACAACCAATGACTCCTGTACGGCTATCAGGGCTGATGCTCCAGGCGATCAGACCTTGACCATCGTGAAAGCCGAGGACGACTGTACCCTGTATTTCGATTGTCAGCGTGTTATCAGGTGTTTCTCATCACTTACCATTACAGACTTGTTCTGGGAGGGAGAGTACACCTATGGGCTGGCAGAGTTTGAAGATGGTACATCATTGAATACGCTAAAGGATGCTGAAGGTCAGGAAGTAAAATATGCCACACTTACTGACGTCGTGAGTACACCGTCGATGTATCCCGACTATGATCAAGAAAAAGGCCAGGCTGGTTTTGGTTTTGAAGGTGACCTTAATTGGGAAATCCGCTATTCCATTGACTATGTGGACGAGTCCACGCCAGACGTGACCAACGCACGCTACAACATGATGGATGAAGGTTTCGTTCCCCTGCTTGGCCCCTGTACCGTGACAGGCTGGCGTGTCGTCGGTAATAACACAAGCCCCGTCGTCACCGGTAAGCTCTTTAACTTTGCTGAGACGTGGTTGGAAATGATGGAAGGCGAAGTCGCTGGGGTACCCGCGTTAGTCCCTGCCGCCGATCCTGACGACGACTTGCAGATTGATTATACCGACAATGACGAGCAGGTGGCCAACTATATCGGCGATGGCCTGGTAGAAGCTGTCTCTGCAGGTACTACAACCTTTTACGTATCGGTGGAGGGGGGTGACTTGACGCCCTATACTGTGCTGAATGGTGAATCCATGCACTTTACGGTCAATGTATCTTCCTATGGCCTGAGGGTCAGTTCCGAGAACGTTACCGATGTACCGGTGACGAAGAGCAATATGGACGACGTGCTGGGCGACGGCGGTTCGGTTCAGTTTGATGGCCATAACCGTCTGGTGCTCAACAACGCCCAGCTGACATGCATCGAGCTGAGTTCGACAAACTCCCTGCCTGATGACGGGCTTATCGTCTATTTGGAAGGTGAGAGCACCATTGAGAACATCCGCGGTGCTGCCGTCATTTCAGAGGCAGCGACCTACAACCCGAAGCTGACGCTACAGACGGGTAGCGACGCACCGGGCTCGCTGACCTATACCTGCACCACTGCCGACCGCGATGCAGCCATCAGCCAAGGCTTCGACGTGACCTACAAAGACCATCTGGCACTTCTGGAAGACGGCAACACCTTGACCGTCAAGGTGCCGCTGGGCCTGATTGTCGACCAGGTCGGCACACCTGCTACCGTAACCTATACGTCGAGTCCCGGCGGAAGTGATACCACACCGCTCAACAACGACATCATTGACAAGATACTCTATACCCTTGACGATAACGGCACGTCTGGCGCCCCTGACGGTTACGACGGCAACGAACACGCTATTGTCTTCAACACCACGATGACCGACGAGGCCGTGGCTGCTATCAATACCGATGAGAAAGTCCCCGGTTCAGACGCTTATGCCGCTGCCTTCAAGGGCATGACATTCATCGTGCCTGCGGGTAAGGGCGATATTACGCTGAAGCTGAAGTCGGCTCCCGGCTATGCCTTCCACGTGATGGTAGGCTACCAGACGCCTGCCGAGGTAGTCAACCATGACGACTATGACGACGTCGTTGTACCCTTTGCCTGCTCAGAGGCTTCCTACGTGAAGATCTACCTCGTCGCTACCGCTGCCGACGCACGCATGGCTGGCATAGACGACGATCGCCGTGCCGGTCCCAAGGCTACCGTTTCCGGCGGTATCGGCGGCATGTCCGTATCGTCGTCGCTCATCAGCGTGGCCCCCAACGCATCATCACAATACCGCGTCATGGGTGCCGGCGACTATGACCGCATAGGAAGGCACATTGTCGTCAACGCAACCGATGTGACCGATCTGGCCGACAATGCCTTCGGCTTTTCTCCTGTTGCTTCGGCAAGGGGTGCTCACAGGACAGCCGTCTCCGAGCACATCACTTACATCGACGCTTCAAAAACCATGATAACCGGTAAGCACTACTCGCGTCAGGAGGGTGCCTTCAAGGATGTGCCCGAAGGGACGTTCATCTATCTCCCTGCCGGAAATACCGCCGAGGGCAAGAACTTCATCATTGGCGGCGTCTGTCAAGAGATGACGCTGGCACCTGATTCAGAGGAGGAGTTTGAGGTGGCTGAAACCTTCACGGCTTCGCAGGTTGCCCTCAACCGCGTGTTCCTGCAGAGCGTCAATGCCGACGAGTACTACACCATCTTCCTGCCTTACAGTCTCGCCATCACTACGGAGGCGGGCGACTTCTTTGCCTATGATAGCTTCGATGATGGGAAAGCCGTGGTGAAGATGAAGAAGCTGGAGCCGGCGTCAGAGACTTCCACGACGCTGACGCTGGATGCCAATACGGCTTATTTCTTCAAGCCTGCTGCTGCCATTACTGTCCTGGAACCGTTGCTCTGCGTGGACGTGGAGAAACAGGCTGTCGTTTCTGATCCTGCCGATGAGTCAGAGCCTGAGGGCTTGCATGGCGTCTATAAGTATTATGAATGGACATCGAAACCTTCGAGCGTCTTTAGCTTTACGACGACTGAACAAGGTAGCATCAGGGTAGGGGAGTTTGCGAAGGTTGACAAGGGCATGACCCTCAAACCCTTCCAGGCTTACCTGCGCATCCATGCCTCTGAGGCTGTTGAGTCATTAGTCATCGACTGGGGAGACGGCACGACAAGCATATACAACGTTAACGATAACGGGAACGATAATGGTGAATGGACATCTATCGACGGCCTTCGCCTGAACGGCAAACCCGCCCGCCGCGGCGTCTACATCAACAATGGCCGCAAGGTCGTGATTAAGTAACTCTTCCCCCTCCTTCTAAGGGAGGGGGCAGTTATTTAAAATGGAAATAAACGTAAAATCCGTAGGCAAAAGAAGAAAAAAAAAGCACCAAAAAGGCAGATGCGAGAGTTTTTTTGAAAAAAGTTCAGAAAAAGTTTGGCGGTTTCGGAAAAAGTCCGTACCTTTGCACCCGCAAACAAGGAACGGAGGTTCCGTAGCTCAACTGAATAGAGCATCTGACTACGGATCAGAAGGTTGTGGGTTTGAATCCCGCCGGAATCACAAGCGAAAGAAAAAGACCGAGCAAAGTTTACTTTAGCTTGGTCTTTTTGTTTTGTTTGTAACCATTAGCCCGTGGCAGGGCTAAGGGGTCGACAACGTCAATCCCTAACGTTCACTCTTAGGGGAATTGCCCTTTGTTAACTCCAAAATCGGCCATGAGGCATGCCATTTGGCCGCATAACCCCTTCCAAATGATGTCAGGTACTGAAATTTTGCAACGCAGACGCGTGCTCCAAGAACGGGGAAAAGCACCGGAACGAGCGGTTCATGCATGCATTTAGAGGCCTGTGAGAGCAGGATTTTGATGCATTCTGTGACTTTTTCAGGCTTTGGCATCGTCGGAGCAGCCGACTAAAGTATTGTATTTCATTGATTCTCAATTATTTAAGTTTATTTTTAATATTCGCTATCACAAATCACAGTATCACAGTTTTTTTTAAGGGCATCCCATTTTCCTCCTTTATATATATATTATATTTATATATATTTAATAATCAATAAGTTATAGCCATTAAATGGAAAAATTCCCGATATAGGGGGTACCCTTTTTTAAAACTGTGATTTGTGATTCTGTGATTTGAGACTGTCTCCGTCGGGTTGCTCTTCCTCTATGAGGCAGCACGCAATACTCGCCCTGAGAATTTACTTCAAGCAAAGTAGGAGTTTACTTCAAGTAAACCCGGACTTTACTTCAACTAAACTCGGAGCCACATTAAGCCCTCATTTTTAGCTTCCAAAAATTTTCCAACTTTTTTCTGTTTTAGCAGTAGATTATCAAATAAAATTCATACCTTTGTCCCTGCTATCTGCCTGTTGTGGCTGTAAAGCACATCGAGATGTGCCAAGCCGTAGGGTAGAGCACTACATATTGAAAGGCGTTACTGACGCTTTGTTTTTGGATGTTCGAACTACCACAATCGAAAAGTAGTCTAAAACAATGCAGGGGTAACTCCACGGGGTGTAGTATATACTCTCCGTAGTGTGCTGCGAGGGCTATCCATGTCCTCACTAGCACACTTTACGGTGTATCTATATACCTCAACGTGGGTGTTTCTCTATCTGTTTACTACTTTGGCTGTGGTAGGCCAGAACATCGAACAGGCAGATGCAAACACCCACGTTTTTCGTTTGTAGTTAACCGAAGTGATACTTGTTCGTATGGGTGAAGGCGGACAACTATAAATGAACGAACTAACGACAAAGGAATAAATTAGAGTCTTTGACATCCTTGATTAGGCTGAGGAAGCAGAATTAGGACCTCTGGAAACACATCAGTCAGACAAGGCAACGGATGTTTACGCTCATACGGGCGTGGACCATACGATTGTTGTCTGATGTAGGCCGTCCTAAGCCTTGCTTCTACCAATCCCATCCACGCCCCCTTTTCGAAAACGATAAGAGGGCTTTTTCATGTCAAAGAAGAAATTAAACAAACTACCCCCACATGAGGTTATCAGGGTTTTTGAAGGTTTTGCTGGATATGGTGGAGCCTCATTTGGATTAAAACGCTCTGGTTTGAATTATAAGGTTATCGGTATGTCAGAATTTAATCCATTTGCCAGCAAATTACTTGAAGCAAATTTCCCTAATATAAGGAACTGGGGAGATATAACAAAGATAGATCCCAAAGAGTTGCCAGATTTCGATATGTTTACGGGAGGTTTCCCTTGCCAACCATTTTCATCAGCGGGAATGCAGATGGGTGAAGATGACAGATATGGTAGAGGAACGCTATTCTATGAGATAATGAGGATTCTGAGAGAGAAACGCCCCCGATATCTTTTATTGGAAAACGTTAAAGGATTTACAGCTAAGAAATTTGAACCTACAAGAAATCGAATAAAAGAGATTCTACGTGAACTTGGTTATGGAGAACTCCAGTATGCTATTCTCAATTCGTGCGATTATGGTATTCCTCAAAATCGTGAGAGAATATGGATGTTTGCAATGTTAGGAGGAGTTCCTGAAGGATTCAACATTGTTCCACCTAAAATTAAGCTGACTAAAAGATTTGGTGACTTCTTGGATAAAAAAGCTCCGTCATACCTCTATCTGTCTCAGGCACAAATAGCTCATCTGAAGGAGAAACATCACATTGATTCTTTTGTAGTTGAGGAACCTCTTTGCTTTGATGTTTACAATAAAAAGATAAAGACCAACGCTTTGAGTATAACTATTACCCAACCCGAACATAATAGTCTTCGAGTAGTAGAAGTTCCCAAAGAAGATGGCTTGGAGATTGTTAGAAAAATGTCTGTTGATGAACAATTTAGGTTTATGGGATTTGATGATGGAGAATTGAATTACGCTGGTCAGTCTTATTCACAGTTATCTACAAGAGCAGGTAATGGTTGGGACGTGAATTTAGTTGGGATATTGTTAAATCATATATTTAGTCAGGTGTTATGATTCTTAATTTAGGCTCTTTGGCATTTAATGCTAACATAGATTCTGGTGGAGGAACGCCAGCATGGGGTACAGAACTTGGACAGGGCGAAGGCTACAAATTTGCTTTTGAAGACATGTCTGATTTCTTCACAGGAATGGTTTATAAATCTATTCCTGATATAAACAATGTTACTTGTCCATTAGGAAAAGGAGGAAACCAGCGAGCTGATTATGATTTTGTCATAGCCAGTATCTTTGACAAAGTATTTGTGAATGGTAAAAGAGTAAAAGATGCGCGCTTCCTTCTTCTTGTTGTTAAGAAACTGAATGGCGATCATCATGTAGGGAGGCGTACTATTAAATACAACCCTCGCATGACTTATCATGGCGAATACATTAACGAGGATTGTTATCAAAAGATGACTTCTACTATGGGGCTACCTATTGATGCTGCATGGTTCGTCTATGAAATCTATATTGAGAATCAAGATCAACTTCATTTTACTGCATATGAATTGGGCCAAGAACCTCAATCTTATAGAAGCAACGATGAGCGAAAAAATGCCTTTATGAGTAGATTACCTAAAGACGGGAAACGACCATATAATCTTAAAAAGTTAAATGATGACCATCTCCAACAAATCTATTATGGTGCTCCTGGCACAGGCAAGTCGCATGAGATAAACAGGCTGACGGAAGGCGAAGATGTTATTCGTACGACGTTTCATCCTGATAGTGACTATTCAACGTTTGTGGGTTGCTATAAGCCAACGATGAAGGTTAATACAATCTCTAAGAATGGTGTAGAGACGCAAGAAGAACAGATCGTGTATCGCTTTGTTCCTCAAACATTCACGAAAGCATATACTGCCGCATGGAATACGACGGAAGTTGTTTTCCTTATTATCGAGGAAATCAATCGTGGCAACTGTGCTCAGATATTTGGTGATTTATTCCAGTTGCTTGACAGAAAGGATGGGCTGTCAGAGTATCCCGTTGATGCGGATTCAGACCTTGCAGATCATATAAGAAAAGAATTGACCCTTAGCCCACGTACAGATTTTCCTGAAGGAGTAAAAGAAGGAAAGAAGCTTGTACTACCTTCCAATCTCTTTATTTGGGCCACTATGAATACGAGTGACCAAAGCCTGTTCCCCATTGACTCAGCCTTCAAGCGCCGCTGGGATTGGAAATATATGCCAATCGAGAATGAAGGTAAGAACTGGAAGATTATCGTAAACCAACACGAATACGATTGGTGGGATTTCTTAGTGGCGATTAACAAGGAAGTCTTTGACTTGACGCATAGTGAGGATAAACAATTAGGTTACTTCTTTGCAAAGGCAAAAGACAATACAATCGATGCAGAAACGCTGGTGAACAAGGTGTATTTCTATCTATGGACTGATGTGTTCAAAGACTACGACTACGAAAGTCAGAAAGCCTTTAGGAAACCCAACAGTAATGAGCCGATAGCTTTTAAGGATTTCTTTGAAAAGGGTAAGGTGAATGAGGTAATGGCCGAACAGGTTCTGATTAATTTGGAATTGAACAAGCCCAAGGATAACGCTGAATGAGAATTCTGATAGAGGAATATCAGTATGAGGCCTCGTTGGTGCGTGATGTCCTTTATGGCATAGATGCATTGCAAAACGTAGAGGGCTTGGTGTCGCTTAGCTATGTGGGTTATTTCTATAACCCCAAGTTGAATGGCGGCAAGGGCGATACTGTGTTTATTCTGCCAAAAGTGCTGATGGACGAGCAAGGCAGAGTATTCTCTAAGTACTCGCCTAATGCTATCATCCACATGGATGAAGGCAGGCTCAATGATGAGGAACGAAAATTCTTATATGAGTTTGCTGTGTGGATATACAGGGCTGTGGATGTGTACCAACGTACTCATAAAGATAGCGATATTTTATATCATCGCAAATTGTCGCAAGTGGGAAAGGGAATGAAGAAGCGTACCAATACGCTACTTGACATTCTACTATCCTTAATTCAGTTTAACAAGGATAACCGTTCGTACATTACTTTTGTCCTCAAGAATATCCATTCTGGCTATAATAAGATTAATTGGACAAAGACTATCAACCATTCGGATGCTCTCATCCAGAATGATGTGCCTGTCTATTTGAAACCTGTCAATAAAAAGCGGCAGGTGAATTTCAACGAGGAACTGTTGGTAATCTACTATAGTATCCTTAACTACATTAGCGACACCTATGGATTTCATGTAGACATCATGATGGGCATCCCGCTCATTACCGGAGCCCAATTTGACAGTTATCTGAAAGGCCGTGGGGTGATACGTTTACGCCAAATAAAGTACAAGTATTACTCGGACAAAGCTTTGGAGTTGTGGAACCTATGCTATGCGTTTTTTGCTCATAGAACGGAGATAACCACCAATGCAGAACTGAAGGAATATTTGCTGGTCAAGAACTTCTATGTGGTATTCGAAGCCATTATAGACGAGCTGATTGGCGATAAAAAAGACGAACTGCCAGAAGACTTCAAGGAGCAGAAGGACGGTAAACTGGTAGACCACCTGTATACTTATCCTGGACTGATACAGGCAGACGAAGAACAGCGTACTTACTATATTGGTGATTCGAAATATTACAAAATTGGTGGTTCGTTGGGTGATACCTCTATCTATAAGCAATATACTTATGCCCGCAACATTGTGCAATATAACATAGATTTGTGGCTGAACAAGAAAGAAGGTGACCCAGATCCAGAAGTAAGACTAAGAGACGATGTGACGGAAGGATATAATATCATTCCAAACTTCTTCATTAGTGCTGCGATGAAACCTGGTGATTATAGCTACAATCATAGGGAAATAAAATTAGCTAATGTTTCAGGGAAAAGAAATCCTGAAATCAAGTTCCAGTTTAAGGACAGGTTGTTTGACCGCGATACAATGTTGCTGTCACGTTATAACGTCAACTTCTTGTTTGTGGTTTCTCTTTATGCCCGAAACAAACAAGCAGAGAAAAGTGCTTGGAAAGAGGAGGTTCGTATGCAGTTCCGCAAAGAGATACGCAAAGTGTTGGAAAAGGAGTACAGTTTCTATCCGATGAGGTCAAGGGGTGTGCAGCTGGATGACTATGTGACCAGAAATTTTCGCTTGTTGAATGGCAAGTTGTTCACTCCATTTCTCGACAGGACAATACTCACGCTTGCTTTACATACTCCCAATGGAAGACATCAGTTAAACGCAGAACAGGCGGAGTTGGTTAGTATGCTGAGGGAAAACTTTGTTATTGATGATCATTACTTTTTAGGAGCAGAACCTCAGTTGCCACCGCCAACTGATTTGCAGTTCTTTGTTGGTGACAATGTGCTTCTTGGATACTATAAAAATGAAGACCATCTTAATTGGATTCTCAAGAATAAGATATATAATGTACGTGCAGGAAAAGACCGTGGGTCTCTTGATATTTCTGCGAGTGTATGCGGTGCGCGATTCTTGCTGTTGTATGGCAAAGAAGGGTATTACAAATTTAGTTTAAAACCTAACTCCTTGCGTGTATGGGACAAGGCTGATATGGAGAAAAGTGGTTACGATAAGCCCAGACACGATTTCTATTTGGTATTCTTTATTGATGAAAGACTAAAGGAAGGTGATTTTGCCACGATGGATTTTGACAAAGATAAATTGAAGAGCTTACTGAACCGTTACGGTAAAGATAATGCTAATCATGATAAAGGTGCAAAAGCTGTGCCATTCTCGGAACTGGTTAATTGTAAGAAATAGTAACATAGGAGTATGCGCAAGGGAAACCCGTGCGCGTGTAAATAAAGACGATGAATAAGCCTGAGCTAGACCGTGGTGTAAAGAGTATTCCTTAATATTATAGAAGAAGGTAAGCCTATGTAATCCACCAATTTGTATAAAATCAGTAAATTAATGAAGAAAAATGCCAATATATTTGTAGGTAATAAAATAATAACCTATCTTTGCACCATAAAACGAATGATATGCCAACAGTATTTAATCTATTCGGATACAGATTCTGGTTTTATGGCAATGACCATACGCCCATTCACATTCATGTGAAAAAAGGTGGCGCTGTGGCGAAATATAATATTTTGCCGATTTCTTTGGTCTATAATCATGGTTTCAAACCGTCTGAACTAAAGATGATTGAGGTGATATTGGAAGAGAACGAAGAGATTATTGCTCAACATTGGAATATGTTTTTTAATAACGCTAAATAAGAAAAGGAGGTTACAATGGAAAAGATTGAGAAGATTTGGCTGACAGACGATGCTGTATGGATAAGGACTGAAAGCGGAAAGGAGGCATGTGAGAAATTCAATGACTATCCTCGCTTGAGATATGCCACAAAAGAGCAGCGAGCTAACTATGAAGCCGATGAATATGGGCTTCATTGGGAGGATATAGATGAAGATTTGAGTTTCGAGGGATTCTTTGACAAGAGAGAAACAACACTTCTCTATAAAGTGTTTATGGCTCATCCTGAGTTGAATGTATCTGCCATCGCACGACGTTTGGGTATATCTCAAAGTCTGATGGCCCAGTATATCAGCGGAAGAAAGAAAGCCAGCGATACAAGGGTCGCATTGATTCTTGATACCGTTCGTGAAATAGGTCACGAATTGATAGCGGTATAATATCGAATGCGAAGTTGACATCTTTTTCATGGATTATCAGAAACCGACCGTCTCGTGTATTCTTTCATTGGTCTGATACAAAACCCATAATGAAACAACGATGAAACATAAGATTTACGTAGCAAGCAGTTGGCGGAATGGGTATTACCCTGAGGTGGTGGCGAAGTTGAGGGAGACGGGGCATGACGTGTATGACTTCAGAAACCCGCCGTCGGGCGACCCGGGATTCAAGTGGAGCAGCGTGAGCGAAGACTATATGGAGTGGTCGCCGCAGCAGTACCGCGAAATGCTGCAGCATCCTTATGCCGAGAGGCAGTTCCATAACGACATCGAGGCTATGGAGGCTTGCGATACTTGTGTGCTGGTGTTGCCTTGTGGCAGGAGTGCCCACACGGAAGCGGGCTGGTTCGCTGGCAAAGGACGAACTGCCATTGCCTACATCCCTGAACGTCAGGAGCCGGAACTGATGTACAAATTGTTCAGTTGTGTGTGTTGTTCTATAGATGAACTTATAACTGTTTTGAAATAGTATGGACAGACTCAACGCACAACAGCGCCATCAGAATATGGCGGCTATTCATTCGAAGAATACGAAGCCGGAGATGATTGTGCGTCGTGGACTATGGAAACGGGGATTCAGATACAGGCTGAACCACAAACGATTACCTGGTCATCCTGACCTGGTATTAAGAAAGTACAGGACATGTATTTTCGTGAATGGGTGTTTCTGGCATGGACACAATGTGGCGTTGCCACAAATGGATAATGGACAATTGATAATTGAGAGTTCGGAGTGCTGCAAAATTCCCAAGACAAACCGCGATTTCTGGGTAGCCAAGATTCGCAGGAACAAGGAACGGGACCGCGAAGAGCAGCGCACGCTGGCCAGCATGGGCTGGCATTGCATCACGGTATGGGAGTGTGAGCTGAAACCACAAAAGCGTGAAGAGACATTGGACTCCATCGCATTTACCCTGAACCACATTTGGCTACAAGACCATGGGGCAAAGACGATTTCTTATCCGAAGCTGGAAGAAGAATTGAAGATGCCAAAAGCAGCAGAAGAATAAAAATCACGGGGGCGACCCCGTGATTCTTTTTTATATAGTATCGTCGTGTCCTTTGCGGAAGAGGTGGGTGAAGTGCTTGTCGTAGAGAGCGGAAAGGCCTTGGCGGTTGTCGATGGCTTCGCCTACGACGAGCATCGTGGTGAGGGTGAGGTGGTTGTCGTGGACAATCTTTGCGAGGTCTTTCAGTTTCCCGCGGTAGATGCGCTGGTCGGGCCATGTGAGATGATAGCAGGCTGCGACGGGCGTGGTCTCGGGGTATTCCATGAGGAGCTGGCGCTGCACATCGTCGACGATGGATGCCGAGAGGAAGATGCACATGGTTGACTGGCTACGGGCCAAGAGGTGGAGCTGTTCTTTCTCGGGCATGGGAGTACGACCCTCACCACGTGTGAGGATGATGGTCTGACAGCGCTCGGGAATGGTAAACTGGCTCTGCAACTCAGCGGCAGCAGCGAGGAACGATGAGATGCCCGGGGTGATGTGGTAGTCCATGTGGTTGGCATCGAAGAAGGCCATCTGTTCCTGAATAGCTCCAAAGATGCAGGGATCGCCAGTATGCAGACGGACGATGAAATGGCCTCGTTCGTAGTGCTCCTTCATCAGCGCACATTGTTCTTCAAGGGCCATGTCGGCAGACGAGCGGACAATGGCTCCAGGCTTGTGGCAGTCCGTCAGCGCCCTGGGAACCAGCGAACCAGCATATAATATCAGGTCGGCCCTTTCGAGCATTTTACGTCCTCGTACAGATACCAGATCTGGGTCACCAGGACCTGCGCCAACGATTTCGATGTGGCCATGTTTTTCGCGTAGGTATTTGTAGTCTATGGCGAGGGCGGCAGTCCAGTTCTTGCCTTTCATCTTGGGGACAATCAGTTTACCATTGTTTGACCCAAGGATGGCAGCTGCCTCGCAGACAGAGGGTGTACCAACGTGTTTCTGAACAGTCTTGCTAGGATTAGGCACCTCAACCTTGGCGAGTTCCTCAGCTGTGTAGAAGACCAGATCTTCTCCTAAATCATCGACAAGCATCGCACAGAATTCTTCATCCTGCTTCACGTCGATAGTGCAATAGCGCTTGTAGCAAGGCAGCATACCAATCTGGCTCATGGCCTCGTCTATTTCGTCGTAGATGTCCTCATAGTCATCAGGATGATGGGCGAGTCCAAAGCCCAAAGCAGCTATCATTGGCACGAAATGCAGCTCGAGCATACCGTATGGTACACAGAGGTTGTAGGGCGTCACCAGGATGACCAGCTTAAACTTCTTGGGGTCTACCTCTTCGAGGCTTTTGACGATGGTGACATGTTCGGGCAAGGTCTTCTCCAGATAGTCAGTACCCTCGTCGCAGATTTCCATCAGCAGGGCAGTAGGTTCGCGATTGACGAAAGCAAAGATACATTTATTCATATCGTCATCGCTGGCGATGGCCCAGTTGAATCGTTCAGCAAAGGTGTCCAGCGCCCAAAGTCCGGCATTATCGCTCTGCGTGGTAATCACCTCACGGGCGCCAATCATCGCAGCAATATCTCGCGTCAGATTGTTGGCACCGCCTATGTGTCCGGAGAGTACGGAGATGGCATTCATTCCCATGCTGTCGACACACACCACGGCAGGGTCGGTGTGCTTGTCTTCGATATAAGGTGCGATGGTTCGTACACAGATGCCCATGGCTCCGATAAATACAAAGGCATCGTAGTTCTTCCATTGTTGACCCACCTGCTGTCGGCTGATGATTGTCGCACCGAGTTCGCGCTGGAGTAAAAGGGCAATGCCCTTGTCTGTCTCGCTGATTCTTATAACTGCTATCTTCTGCATTTCAGTATTTCTATAGGATGGTTGTCGTTGAGTATGATCTTGGTAGGCGGTTCTTGGCGAAGACCGAGTTCCTGACAGGCCTCGTCCCAGAGTTGGTGGCTGTCAGTAAGCACCTTGGGAGCCTTGACGCTATTCATCACGATGACGCCGTCATCGGTGAGCACGGTCAGTACCTTCGCCATGATTTCTTTAAGCCGTCCACCGTGGCCGCCAATGAAGACAGCGTCAGGGTGGGGGAGCGCATTCGCTAATGGATAATGGATAATTGATAATGGAAAATTGAGGAAGTCGCCCATGTGTATGTTGATGCCTGGGGCTCCGTGCCGTCGGGCATTCGTCTGGATGATGGCTTCGCACTCAGATCGGATTTCAAATGCTTCGACGTGCAGGTGGGGGAACTGCAGACGGGCTTCTATCGAAATGCTGCCCGTACAGGAGCCGATGTCCCAAAGGACATGTCGGCGGGGTAGTTCTAAGGCTTGTAGCGTCAGCAGACGGATGGGCATCTTCGTTATCATCTTCTCGCGACCGTCGAGCAATGCAAACTCTGAATCGGGAATGCCGAATGGTCGTATCCGCTCGGCTGTCTTTTGCAGGATGATGCAGTTGGGATGTTCGTAAACTGCCTGCTCATGGTAGCTGCTCACACGCTCCTTCTCTTCATTGCCCAGGTGCTCTCCGACCGTCATCTGATAGTTGATGTAGCCGTATTCCGCCATCCGCTGATAGATGGCGTGAGGTGTCTTGGTCCTGTCCGTCAAGCATCCTATCATCGTTTCACCGTTTATCAGCGCCTCGTCCAGCTTATCCCAGTCACGACCGGTGAGCGATACCACATGCATGTCGTGGTAGGCCACGCACATCCTATGGGCCAGCATCTGAAGTGAGTTCAGCGAGGGGAACACCCGCATAGAAACGCCCTTGCACTCGCGCTGGACGGTGTTGGCAAAACCAAAGAATAGCGGGTCGCCAGAGGCAAAGATGATGATGTAGTCGTGGTGCTGATACTGCTCAAAGACATGCTCCAACGGAACGGTGATGTCTATCCACACGCAGTCATCGGGTAATAGCGCCTTCACTATTTCGTGATGACGCTTGCCGCCGGAGAAAACCTTGCCATGACTGACGAGCTCTTTCACCTCTGGGGCAAACAGCTGTCGCCGACTATCGCTAATGCCTATGATATCACAGCGCTCCATTATCCATTATCCATTATCAATTAGCGAATGCGTAAAATTACAGGTCTCTCCCTGGTTTCAACTGTTCGGCATCGTCGAAGGTCAGTATAGCATTGCAAAGCGTTGCAGCCAGATTACTGCCGCCCTTGCGCCCCTCAACGATGATCTTGGGAATCTGTTTCAACGTTTTAACGGCATGTTTGCTTTCGCAAACGTGTACAAAGCCGACTGGAGCGGCAATAATACCCACAGGATACATCTTACCCTGACGCACCAAGTCGCAAATCTCAAAGAGCGCCGTTGGGGCGTTGCCCACCACATAGAGTGCCTCGGGATATTCCTCCGCTGCCAGTTGCATGCAAGCCTGACTGCGGGTGATGCCTTTCTCTTCAGCCATTTGCTTGGAACGCGGGTCGTTGATGTAGCAATGTACCTTAATGCCCAGTCGTTCTAAAGCGCCTTTACGGATACCGCTGGCAGCCATCGTGACGTCGGTAACGATATGTTTCAGATGGCCGTCAACCACTTTCCCGTACAGTATCTCAGTAGCACGGTCGTCCATCCAGAGGCACTCTTCCATGCTGAAGTCAACCGTCGTGTGAATGGCATGTAGCAACGGCCACAGGCGCCACTTCGGCACATCGGGATGCTGCATCTCGGAGAGAATTGTGCGGAAACTTTCCATCATAATAGACTGGCCGGGCTTCATGTCCTCCTGCTTCTCTTGTCGATAGTAGCCGCGAGGCGTAATCATCTTGCCGTCAGCAATATACGACTGCGAATTGCCGATGAGTATTACCGTAAACATGTCTACATCCTCAGGGTCGAAGGCTCCCAGAGTCGTCACCTTGACCACCTGCTCTTCACGTCCGGCATGACGGACATAACCTACTGGCGTCTCTGCCGAACGATGCTTCAAGAAAAGCTCCTGCAGACGGTATAGCTGCCAGTAGCGGCCATGCGACTTGGGGTTATAGACGGCTGTCACAAAGTCGCCTGTGGCAGCTGCACAGATGCGCCGCTCAATGACCTCCCAGGGCGTCATCAGGTCAGAGAGCGAGACGATGCACATGTCGTGGCCAATGGGGGCACCCAGCAACGAGGCAGCCTTCTGAAAAGCCGAGATGCCGGGCAGGACTTCGACGGTGACGGCGTCATCTCTCATCTCTAATCTCTCATTTCTCATCTCGAAAATGAGCGGTGCCATGCCATAGATGCCGGCATCGCCGCTGGAAATCACGACGACGGTCTTGCCCTGTTCGGCCAACAGGAAAGCCTGTTCGGCACGCTCCCGTTCGTGTTTCATGCCCGTGTCGATACACGTGCAGCCAGCCTTGACAGACGCCTCAATAAACTGAAAGTAATACTTATATCCAATGATGACATCAGCCTCGCGTACTGCTTCGAGTACGGCAGGGGTCATGTCTTCCTTGCTGCCAGGTCCTATGCCGGCTATGATAATCTTTCCCATACTTCACTCATTCACTTTTTAAACTTCACCTTCAGTCCTACTACCAGCATGCGCCCGGGGGAGTAGAGGGCATATCGCCGGTTGGAAGCGTCGGGGCGGCGGTCCACCTTGTCGAAAATGTTGTCGACACCAATGCTGGGTTCTATGAAAGCCCATCTCGTCGCATCGAACGAGTGGGTGGTATGCAAGTTCCAGACGCCATAGCCGGGAGCGTCTTCGTAGTCAGGATAGTATGTCTTTGACTGCAGGCGTCCGTTCAAGTTCACATTCAGCCCGTAGCGGCCCCAAGTGTGGTGGTAGTTGGCTGCAATGGTGGCTGCATGGCGGATGCTGCGCTCCAGCAACGCCCAGTCGTCGCCGCTCTTGGTACGGGCATAGGTATAGACATAGTTGGCGGAGAGGTTGAAGCCTTGGAAGATGTTGGCAGAGACGTTCGTCTGGAAACCCTTCACGTCGCCCTTGTCGCTGTTCTGATAGATCGAGTAGCGTTCCAGCTTGGCAGCCTCTGCATCCGTCATCTCAGGGAACTCCTTCCTTAACATGGCCAACGAGGTGGCGTCGACGTCAATGTTGTGCTTCACCACCATGTCGTTGATACGGTTGATGTAGCCCGTCAGACTGACGGCGACAACCTGCGTGCGGTATTCCGCATTCAGCGAGAAGTAGTTGCTCTTCTCCGGCGAGAGTTGCTGATTGCCGAAGATAATCTGGGGCTTGCCGCGATTCACGGAATAGTAGTGGTAGTAGAGCTCGTCGAGTCCGGGAGCACGGAAACCGGCTGAATAGGTGGCGCGGAACCGGAAATTGCCTGGTGCATACATCAGCGTGGTCTTGGGAGTCAAATGGTTTTTGAAGGTCTCGTGGTGGGTGAGACGTACGCCGAGTGTGGCCGTCAGATGGCTGACCAGCTTCATCTCATGCTGGGCATAGGCAGCAAGGGTATAGGTATGCTCGTCGATATTGCCGGAGGTGGCCGTCAGCGCATCCTTCCGCCAGTCGGCCCCGATGATGGTGGTGGAAGTACCACGACGGTCTCCCCAAAGGGAGGGAATGTCGAGGATGGCTTTCAGCTGACCCTCCATCGTGTGTTGTTTTTTCGACTGCACATAGTCGCCGACGGCATAGTCCTTGGTGGCGACATCATACTCTTTGCCATAGCGGAAATGGTCTGCCGTGAAGTCTGCCTGCAGGGAGTTCCTGGAAGAGAATTTATAGATGCCGCCTGCATTCCAGCGCAGGCCTTTATAGCGCATCTCGTAGTCTGTGCCACCAGTGATGTCGTCGCGGGTCTCAGGGCGGTCAGTCAACTTGTATGAATAGTTTAAGTCTGCATGCATGGCCAGGTGGCTGTCGGGGGCATAGGTGAATCGCTGTCCGACGATGTGAGAGCGATAGCCTGTAAAGAAGGGTGCTATCGTCTTCCGGGTTTCAGTGTCAGAGCCTTTGACGTATTCAAGGTCTGTGGTCTGATAGCTGTCAGCGCGGTTGTAGACATAGGATGTATAGGAACCGAAACCGCGATGGAAGACGTCAAGGTTGACACTCTCCGTCAGTACGCCGTGGCCGCTGATGGTGGTAGCGTTGGATGCGCTGCAAAGCGAACTTGTCGGTTGGTCAGTGATGATATTGATGACACCGGCGATGGCGTCAGAACCGTAGAGCGACGAGGCGGCACCGTCAAGTATCTCGATGCGTTTGACGCGGCTCATGTTGATGCGGTTCAGGTCGATATTGTTCGAGATGTCGCCAGAGAGCTTCTGCCCATTGACAAGGATGAGGATGTATTTGTTGCCAAGACCGTTCAGACGCAGGAAAGTGCCCATGGCGTTAGGAGCCATCGAGACCTGCGGCATCATGCGGGACAGGGCAGCGTCGAAGGTGGTGATGCCCTGTTCTTGAATCTCCTGTGCAGAAAGCACATGGACGGGCGTGGCAGTAGATTTCAGGCGCTGGTGATGGCCGGAACCTGTGACTACCACAGGATTGAGGTTGTAGGAGCGACTGATGGCAGAAGAGTCACGGCGCTCCATTTTGTGGATTTGGGAAAATGACGAAAGGCAGAAAGGTAAAAGAGCAAACAATATGAGCAGTCTCTTCATGGCTTCATTGTAGTTGAGAGATAAAAAGTAGGAAGATGCTGCCTCCCGACAGCACCTCCTCCCAGAATCTTATATATAATAATACACGTAATTATCATTCGCTATGGAGGGTGGAACCCGCTTACTCTTCAGGATACATAGAGTGGTAGGCATCCTCCAGGAATTCAGCGTTCTTGGTGTGGTTAATCCATACGTTCAGCACACCGGGGAGCTCCAGCAGGCCAAGGGGATGTTTGTTGGTGACGGGAACGGTGACATCATAATCCTTGTGCGAGAAGAACTCATACCAGCTGACATCCTCGCTTTCGGGAGCCATAGGATTCCAATAGTCTTCACCCTCGCCAGCCATATCGTTGTGAGCGTGGTCACCGGCGATAGACATCAGAGCGTGCAGATACATCTTGCCACTGGTGATACCCTTCAGTTCCATACGCTCCATCACATCCTCCTTGTAGTTGCCATTCATGTCAACGGTACCTACGAAGTAGTTGGGGTTGAGCTTCTGCAGAGCCAGCTCCAGCTGTGTGTAGCGGATGTTGGCCTTGAAGGTGTCGTAGGTGTCGGGGTTACCATGACCCATGAAAGCGACAACACCCTGCTGTGCCTCAGAAGCATAGAGGGCATTCAACTGCTTGGCTACCTCAGGCACGTCTGTATTGGGGTCGTTCAGCAGAGGCATACCCAGATAGATGGCTTCGTTTTCTGACAGCTGGGCCAGATAATTGTCGTCCAGGTGGGCGTTGCCAATATAACCGTTGTTCATGAACTTCTTCACGCTGGCCACTACAGCGGCAAACTCCTCACCGGGGATGACCTGTAGCGACTGCACGTAGATTTTGCTATACTTGGCAGCACCGATGGCATGCAGCAGATAACGGGGCTCATAGTAGTCACGTTTGACGATGTTGCCGTTGTCATCTTTGTTCTCGCCGATGCTGGCACGGTTGATGCAGATGTCGCTGGAGAAGCAGACATAGACATCAGCCTGCGGGAAAGCGGCCTCATAGGCAGCTTTGGTCTTGTCGAAAGCCTGGAAGGCGTTGTTCCAAGTAGAACCGAAGGCTACCAACAGTACGGCAACATCCTTCTTGGACTTGGCCTTTTGCTCGGCTACCATCTTGTCGTTGACGGAGAACTCAGAGATGATGTTTTCAACCGTTTCATTCTTGTCATCGCTACTACATGCTGTGAACGCAGGCACTACCAGGGCAAAAGCCATGGCAGTCAGGATAATAGACTTAATCGTTTTCATTTTCAGTTGTTTGTTTAGATGAATAAATATGTTTTTTGATACTTTTTCCATAGTTGAACCTGATGCTGACAGTACCGTAAACCGTTGTCCCCGGCGTGTTGTTGCCAAGATGGTAGGGATGCATGGTGCGGTCGACATAGTTGAAGATGTTGTCTACGCCTAACTCCAACCGGTAGGCCAGCAGTCTGTCAGACTTTCCAAGGTCGTGAGTGGTATTGATGCGCCATATCTGGTAGCCCTTGCCGTTGCCGTTGTTCTGGTAGTAGCGCGTGCTGCTGCCTCGTGTCGACAGGCTGATGCCCAAGCCGTAGTTGGGGCTGAACGTGTGACTGAACATAGCCGAAGCACTCCATTTATGGTGAGCCGTTCCGTCAATGACCACCGTGGTCATGGTGCCAAGTTTCTCGTCATAGAGATGGGCCTGGGTGTCCAGGTAACTGTAAGCAGCGTTTAGTGTCAGACCATTCGTCACTCTGTATGACAGTGTTGCGTCGAGGCCGCTGGTTCGGGCATCATCCATATTCTTATACATGCGGGCCTGGACATGGTCACTTCCGTCACCCAAATAGGCCGTGGTGATGCCGGCAGGAATCTCGCCAGGAGAGACGTTGACCAGTGCTATCATGCGGTCCAGCTTGTTCACATAGCCGGTGAGTGAGGCTGTCAGCTTGTATCCGCGATACTCCACGCTGGCAGAGTAGTAGTTGCTGGTCTGAGGATCCAGATTGATGTTGCCGATGTTGAAAAACGTGCTGCCGCCCATCACATGCAGGTAGCGGTAGTGCAGCTCCTTGACGGTAGGAGTCTTGAAACCCTGGCTCCACCCTAACCGGAAACGGAAATCTGCTGCTGACAGCATGGCACTTACCTTCGGTGTCAGGTGGAATCCGAAACTTTGGTTGTCCACCAGGCGAAGCCCTGCAGTCAGGTGCAGCCATTTCAGCATGTTGAACTCGTCTTGCACGTATAGTGCTGCCGTCTGGTCGCTGGCCGTTCCCGTCTCTGTCCGGTCGGGGGCTTTCAGGTAGTCATAGCGGTATTCTATGCCGGTGTTCAGCGTATTCTTGTAGGGCAGATAGAAAATACCCTTCAGCTGTCCCATCACACGCTGCTGGTCGCTCTGCAACTTGCTCTGCCCCGGCTTCATCAAGACGGAAAACCACTCTCCGTTCATTTCGCCGTACTCTTCGCCCTTCAGCAGCACATACTCATAGGTTCCTGCCGTATAGTCGTAGTAGTAGGCATGTTTGTTCCAGTCAATGTCAAGGGTAATGACATCTCTTGGATTTCTTGCTGTTTTCTTTTCGCCTTTTCCTTCTTTGTCTCTGAAATACCACTTGCCGCCTACTGATGCCGAGGCATTGTTGTAGCGCAAGTCGTAGGTAAAGACGTCACAGCTGGGATGAGTGCCGTCCTGCGGGCGCATGATGTTCTTTTTATAGTAGGAACCTTCGGCATACAGTTCGGCATTTGGCAACGGGCGGTAGGTCATGCGCTCGGCTATCTGCCAGTTGCGGAACTTGTTCACCGTCTTGGTCTTGCTGTCAGTCAGCACCGTCGCCTCGGCATATTCTTGGGCTGTATTCTGCCAGCCGTCGCTGCGCTGCAGTTGGAAGTTGGTCTGCGATGTGAACTTGCCAAAGGACAGCCCCACACTGTTGTGCTGACGCAGGTCGTTGTGAGAACCGTAGCGGGTGATGTTGTCGGCAAAAATGCCTTTCTCGGCATGTTTCTTGGTGATGATATTGATGACGCCTGCCATTGCATCCGAACCATAGAGGGCACTCTGGGCACCTTTGACAATCTCTATCTTCTCGATGTTATGTGGGTCGATGAGTCCAAGGTCGTTCTCGCCGCCCACGTCGCCGTGAATGCGCTTGCCGTCAATGAGTATCAGAATGTAGCTGTTGCCCAAACCGTTCAATTGCATCTGTGAACCCATGTCACCTTCGTTGAAGGCAAAAGAGGCTGTGAGGCCAGAGAGGATGTCCTCTAAGCTCTTACCGCCATACTGACGGAGCATCTTCTGCGTGATGACCTCCGTCTGCACAGGGGCATTCTTCAGCAGGTGACGTGTACCTGTACCCGTCACCACTACCTCCTGTAAGCTGTCAGAACGCCAGACGTCTGTCTGGGCGGATGAAGAAACAGCCAACAGCATCAGGCCGAAAGCCAATGTCTGTCTTAATACCATAAAAAAACTTTTCCGCTCCGCATATTCCTGTACGGGCTTTTTTCGTTTTTGGCAGGTCTTCTGACTTCCTCCAGTCTGCTCTACCTTCCCGACAACTTCAATTCTTCAATTTTTTAATGCTTCATTGTCAGTGGCGTCATACAAGCAGACCTCTTTAACGGGGGTTACAGCTGCAGGTACAGTTCCGGATTCTCACCGGATTCCCTTACATCAGGCGGCATACAACCACCAGATTGCCATTTGTGGCGACAAAGGTACGAAATAATTCGTAATTCATAAATCATAATTCATAATTTTTTTCATCGCGGCTGCAATTTTCAAATTTTCAATTATCATTTTCCGATTTATTTCGTAATTTTGCAGCATGAAGTCAGCATGGATGATAGCGGCAACAACAAGCGGATCTGGCAAGACAACCGTTGCCAGAGGGCTGATGGCGTTGTTCACGCAAAAAGGCTACAAAGTCCAGCCGTTCAAATGCGGTCCTGACTACATCGACACGAAATTCCATGAGGCTGTCTGCGGCCGTCCAAGCATTAACCTCGATACCTTTATGGCTACGCCGGAGCATGTCCGTGAACTTTTTTCCCATTACGAGGCAGATGCAGACATCAGTATCGTTGAAGGTATGATGGGGCTCTTTGACGGCTATGACCGTGACAAGGGCTCGTCGGCAGAGATTGCCAGCGTGTTGGACATTCCTGTGGTGCTTGTGGTCGATGCTAAGTCGGCGGCTTATTCTATGGCTCCGCTGTTGCAGGGCTTTGTCAATTTCCGGAAGGATGTCCGCATCGCGGGCGTTATATATAATAAGGTGGGAAGTGAGCGGCACTTCAAGATGCTGCAAGAGGTGTGCAGCGACCTTGGCATCGCATGTTTCGGTTACTTACCCAAGGATGCTAGTCTCGAACAGGGCTCACGCTATTTGGGGCTTGACTTCTCAGAAAAGGCGGATAGCCAGACGCTGATGAACCTTTTAGAAGCCCATGTCAATTGGAAGGCCTTATTGGAACTGATAGTTCCCACCATGGGAACTACCAGTTTCCACCATGGGAACTGTCAGTTCCCACTAGGGGAGCTGTCAGTTCTCATAGCTCGAAATGCGGAAAGCTTCTCGTTTATCTATCAGGAAACCATAGAAAGGTTTGGCAACGTCCAATACTTCGACCCGGAGAACGATGTGCCAGACTTCAGCGGCATTGACTTGCTCTATCTGCCTGGCGGTTATCCAGAGAAGCACCTTGACGCGCTAGTCAAGAACGAAGCGTGTCGCAAAGCCATCAAGGCGTATGTTGAACGGGGTGGGCGGATTCAGGCAGAGTGTGGCGGCATGATGTATCTTTGTGAACAGATTGTTACTGACAGCGGCGAATATCCGATGTGTGGGGTGCTGCCTTATACGATTACGGCTCGTAAGGCTGACCGCAAACTATCCCTCGGCTATCGGCACTTTGTGCTTGACGGCAAGGAATTTCGGGGGCATGAGTTTCATTATACGCAGTTCATGGGTAAGACGCCACCGTCTGTTGTGCAGGTGTATAATGCCAAAGGCGAGCCTGTGGCCACCCCTGTGTTTAAGTATAAAAACGTTTTAGCAAGCTATACGCATCTTTATGCAGGCTTCGCCCTAATTGATAATTGAGAAATGATAATTGGAAAACTTCACCCTGTGATGTTGGCAGGTACGGGCAGCGACGTCGGTAAGAGCGTCATTGCAGCTGCTTTGTGTCGCATCTTCAAACAGGATGGCTACAACCCAGCTCCCTTCAAGGCACAAAACATGGCCTTGAACAGCTATGCGACACCAGAGGGACTTGAGATTGGCAGAGCTCAGGCTGTGCAGGCTGAAGCTGCCGGTATTCCCTGTCATACAGACATGAATCCGCTGCTGCTGAAACCTCAGAGCGACCATACTTCGCAGGTTGTCCTACACGGCAAGCCCATTGGCAATAGGGATGCGTATGATTACTGGAGGCCTACCCCTAACCCCTCCCTGAAGGGAGCGGGACTGGACTTCCGAAAGGAGGTCTGTGATGCCTTTGACCGACTGGCAGCTAAGTATAATCCCATCGTGATGGAGGGGGCTGGCAGCATCTCGGAACTGAATCTCCGCCAAACCGACCTCGTAAATATGCCGATGGCGCGTCATGCCAATGCTGATGTCATACTGGTAGGCGACATCGACCGTGGAGGCGTGTTCGCCAGCGTTTATGGCAGCATAGCCTTGCAGTCAGCAGAAGACCGCCAGCGCATCAAGGGCATTATCGTCAATAAGTTCCGTGGGGACTTGCGCCTCTTTGACGAAGGCCGACGTATGCTGGAAGATATATGCGGCGTGCCGGTCTTAGGGGTAGTCCCGTATTTTAAGGATATTTATATTGAGGAGGAAGATTCCGTAAGCCTCGAACAGAAGCGGCGTGAACTGGCAGAAGGGAAAGTGAATGTGGCCGTGGTACTGCTGCGACACATCAGCAACTTTACCGACTTCGACCGCTTGGAGCGTGACCCGCGGGTCAACCTCTTCTATACCAGCAACACCAAGGACATTGGTCGGGCTGACATCATCATCCTGCCCGGAACGAAGACGACCATAGACGACTTGCTGGAACTGCGCCGTAATGGTTGTGCGCAGGCTATTGTCCGCGCCTATCGGGACGGAAAGACAGTTGTTGGCATCTGCGGCGGCTATCAGATGTTAGGACAGACTGTCAACGACCCTGATGGCATTGAAAGCACCGTTGCCCGACTGCCAGGGCTCGGACTGCTGCCCATCCATACTACCATGACGGCAGACAAAACCACACGTCAGGTTACCTTCCAGTTTCATGGCCATGAGTGTCAGGGCTATGAGATTCATCAGGGTGTCAGCGACACCAGCCAGGCCATCCTGCAGACCGACCACTGCATCGGTACCTATATTCATGGCTTTCTTGACAATGCACCTGTCATAGACTATCTGTTGAAAGGCAAGACCGTCGACGAGAAGGCTGTTCAGATGTTTGGAGCGGACTCAGACACCACCCGCTCAATGGCCGACTTCAAGGAAAGGCAATACGACTTACTTGCTGATCATGTACGCAAGTATGTCGATATTCCGCGTCTCTATCAGATACTAACAAAAAGCGACCTACGGTCTAAATGATAATTGATAATTGAAAATAGAAGAAAAGATGAGCAAAAAGTTTTTAATGGTAGCTCTTCTGGCTGCAACAATGTCTGCAATGGCACAGCAAGTGAATTACTCTGTCAGCGGTATATGCGCTGACAATGGGAAGAAGGTCTGTTTGATAGATCAGCTGACAGAAAAGACCCTTGACAGCATGATTGTTGCCAATGGTAAGTTCTCGTTCAGTGGTACTGCTGACAAGGATGCCTTGCTGGCATTAAAGGTAGAAAGTAAGAAATGGGTGACTGATTTCTTCAACGATGGTACACCAATAGTCATCAATGTCAACGACAGTACACTGAAGGGCTCACCGCTGAACGAGCGACTGACGAAGTTGGAGATAGAACAGAGCATTCCCCAAAGGAATTTTTATGAGAAGACCTCCAAAATGACCAGAGAGGAACTCATGTCGCATCAGGATGAGATTCTCGTCGAGATGAACAAGATGATTGACGACATGACAGTCTTTGCCGGCAAAGTCTTTGAAAATGAGCGCAATTCGCTGATTCCCGTGGCCTTTGCTGGTTATTACTTTGTTGATAACGGCGTGGAGGCATACGACGATTTGGTCAAGGAAAAGGTGGTGTTTGCCAACCATCCCTATCTGAAGAAGACAAGAGACAAAGTGAAGAAAATGATGATGCCCCAGGATGGTCCGCAGTCAGCTTTCATCGGACAGCAGTACACTGACTTGGAGATGGCAGACCCAGACGGCAAGATGCATAAGATTAGCGAACTTGTAGGCGAAGGCAAATGGGTGCTGGTAGACTTCTGGGCCTCGTGGTGCGGTCCCTGCCGTGCTGAGATGCCTAACGTACTGAAGGCTTACAATAAGTACCATGCCAAGGGCTTTGAAGTGGTTGGTGTGTCGTTCGACCAGAAAAAGGAGGCATGGGTAAAAGCCATCGGGCAAATCAAGATGCCGTGGTTGCAGATTTCCGACTTGAAAGGCTGGAAGTGTGCCGCAGCCCCCATCTATAAGATTGAAGGCATTCCCGATAATATTCTTATAGACCCACAGGGTAAGATAGTCAATCGTGCGCTTCGTGGTAAGGCGCTGCACCGTCAGTTGCAGAAGATTTTTGGGGAATGATGTGAAGTACAATAAAAAAAGAGGCGTTTCCAATCTGCTTGGGAACGCCTCTTTGTGTGTGGCTTATTTGATAAGTTCGACGCTGCGCTTTAAGAACTTGTCGAGTGCCTCGCCTTTAAGCATGCCGTTCTGTAGCAATGCCAAGTCGATGAGCTGGTGAACAATATCGTTCTGAGCGGCGAAACCATTCAGGACATCCTGCTTCTTCTGCTTTTGCTCCTCGATGGCTTTTTCGCAGTCAGACTTCATGTCTTTGTCGTCCTGAGTCAGCTCCTCTGGCTTCTTTTTCTCCTGCTGCTGACGGATGGCAGCCAAACGAGCCTCCTGACCCTTCAGCTCGCTCTCGATGGGCTTCAGGGCTTCTTCCGTATTGGTCTTGCAATCGTCGAGTACACGCTTGACCAAGGGGTGGTCGCTGTTGAGCACAAGGTTCAGCGAGTCAGGCATCTGGGCATAGAAGTTCATGCCCTGCTGGAAACGGCTCATCTCCTTCATGCGGCGCATCCATTCGTTCTGCGTGATGATCACGGGACGCTGTTCAGCACCCAGCGACTGTACCTCGACCATGAATTCGGTCTTCTCCATCTTCGGCATCTGTGACTTAAAGACTTGTGACAAATTGGCAGATTCGTCATCTGACAGCGTAGACTTCGGCTGATCGTCCTTGACAATGAGGCGGTCGATGATGTCGCTGTCGACACGGGTGAAGTGGCTCTTTTCAAACTTCTGCTCCAGCATCTGGATGGCAGGTACGTCAAGTTGTCCGTCCAGCAGCAGAACAGAGTAACCCTTGTCCTGTGCAGCCTTGATGTACGAGTACTGCTCCTCCTTGTCAGTAGCGTAGAGGTAGACCAGCTGGTCGTTCTTGTCTTTCTGACTGGCTTCGATAAGCGTCTTGTATTCGTCGAAGGTGAAGTACTTGCCCTCCGTGTCCTTAAACAGCGCAAATTCCTTGGCGCGGTCGTAGAAACTTTCCTCGCTCAGCATGCCGTAGTTGATGAACAGCTTCAGGTCGTCCCACTTCTCTTCGTACTGCTTGCGGTCTTCCTTGAAGATGGCCTGCAGACGGTCGGCAACTTTCTTGGTGATATAGGTGGAAATCTTCTTCACCTCGCGGTCGCTCTGCAGGTAGCTGCGGCTGACGTTCAGCGGGATGTCGGGTGAGTCAATGACACCATGCAGCAGTGTCAGGAACTCAGGCACGATGCCTTCCACCTGGTCAGTCACGAAGACCTGATTGCAATAGAGCTGAATCTTGTTGCGCTGCAGGTCGATGTTCGACTTGATGCGGGGGAAGTATAGAATACCCGTCAGGTTGAATGGGTAGTCGACGTTCAGGTGAATCCAGAACATGGGCTCGTCCGACATGGGGTAGAGTGTGCGGTAGAACTTAGTGTAGTCCTCGTCCTTCAGTGTCGACGGAGCCTTTGTCCACAGCGGTTCAGCGTCGTTGATGACGTTGTCTTCCTCGGTGTCCACCATCTCCTTTTTCTCGCTCGACCACTCTTGCTTTTTGCCGAAGGCGATGGGCACAGCCATGAACTTGCAGTACTTGGTCAGCAACTGCTGAATCTTCTCTTTCTCTAAGAATTCCTTGCAGTCGTCATCCAAATAGAGGATGATGTCCGAACCGCGATCCTCCTTTTCAGCATCGTCAATCTCGTAGGCTGGCGAGCCGTCGCACGACCACTTCACGGCCTTAGCACCATCCTTGTAAGAACGAGTGACAATCTCAACTTTCTTCGACACCATGAAACTGGAGTAGAAGCCCAGTCCGAAGTGGCCTATGATGTTGTTGGCATTGTCCTTATACTTCTCTAAGAAGTCGTTGACACCCGAGAAGGCAATCTGGTTGATGTACTTGTCAATCTCCTCCTCAGTCATGCCGATACCGCGGTCAGAGATAGTGATGGTACCCTTGTCCTTGTCCAGACTGACATGCACGGTCAGATCGCCCATGTCACCCTTGAACTCGCCCTGCTGGGCCAGCGTCTTCAATTTCTGCGTGGCATCGACGGCATTCGATACCATCTCGCGGAGGAATATTTCATGATCTGAATAGAGAAACTTTTTGATGACGGGGAAAATGTTCTCGGTCGTAACCCCGATGTTACCTTTTTGCATATACTTATTTGTTTATTCGTTGTATTCGTTTGCCGAGGTATCAGCAAATATCGTGCCAAAAAAAAAAGACCAAAGTGCATTGTTTTTGAATATTCTCCACATTATTTGAAAAATATTTGTAACTTTGCACCCAAAATATTGAATTATGATGAAAAGAAGATGGCGCTGCAAGGCTGGGCAACAGCCCACGGAGTTGGACAAGCGCATCATGTATTTAGAAAATAAAGGTGTGCTGGTGCCTACACCAGACCTGATTAAGACACCTGAACAGTTGGAGGGTATTCGTCGTGCCGGTGTGGTCAACACAGGTGTGTTGGATGCTGTCGAGAAAGAGATATGTGCCGGTATGTCGACGTTAGAGATTGATCAGATATGCCGCGACTATTGTGCTATGCACAATGCGATTCCCGCCTGTCTGAACTATGGTGGAGATGAGGAGACACTGCCGTTTCCCATGAGTGTTTGTACGAGTATCAACGAGGTGGTCTGCCACGGTATTCCCAAGGCGGAAGATATTCTGGAGGAGGGAGACATCATTAATGTCGACTTCACCACTATCCTCGATGGCTACTATGCCGACGCCTCGCGAATGTTCATCATCGGCAAGACAACGCCTGAAAAGGAACAGTTGGTGCGTGTCACGAAGGAGTGTCTGGAGATAGGCATGGAGGCAGCCAAGCCGTGGGGTTTTGTCAACGACATCGGCAAGGCTATCGAAAAACATGCCAAGAAGTATCACTACGGCGTCGTACGCGACCTCTGCGGTCATGGGGTGGGGAATGCCTTCCACGAAGATCCTGAGGTGGCCCATTTCCAACAGAAAGGTAATGGCATGCTGCTGGTACCGGGTATGGTGTTCACCATAGAGCCGATGGTCAACATGGGTACATGGAAAGTCTTCATTGACTCTGAAGATCCCTACGGCTGGGAAGTCATCTCTGACGACGAGCTGCCCAGCGCCCAATGGGAGCATACGCTGCTGATGACTGAACACGGCGTAGAAGTGCTGTCTTATTAATTTCGTAATAACGCAATAACGTTATAACGTAATAATGCAATGACGAAAGAAATATATATATTAGGTATAGAGTCGAGTTGCGACGACACCAGTGCGGCTGTGCTGAAGGATGGCGTGTTGCTGTCGAACGTGACGGCTTCACAGGCTGTGCATGAATCGTATGGTGGCGTGGTGCCTGAGTTGGCGTCGAGAGCCCACCAGCAGAATGTCGTGCCGGTGGTACATGAGGCTATCAAGCGGGCCGGCATCACGAAGGAACAACTGAGTGCTGTGGCCTTTACCCGTGGTCCGGGGCTGATGGGCTCGCTGCTCGTGGGTGTCAATTTCGCCAAGGGTTTTGCCCGTTCCTTAGGCATTCCCCTGATTGATGTCAACCACTTGCAGGGACATGTGATGGCACACTTCATTAGAAGTGAAGAGGAAATAGTGAAGAGTGAAGAATTTGCTACCGCCCAGACGGAGGATCATATTCCGCCATTGCCGTTCCTTTGTCTGCTGGTCAGTGGCGGTAACTCGCAGATTGTCAAGGTCAATGCCTATAACGACATGGAAGTATTGGGGCAGACCATCGACGATGCTGCTGGCGAGGCCATCGACAAGTGCTCGAAGGTTATGGGGCTGGGTTATCCTGGCGGTCCTATCATCGACCGTCTGGCACGTCAGGGCAATCCCAAGGCATACCAGTTTGCTGAACCCCACATTCCAGGGCTCGACTATAGTTTCTCAGGTCTGAAGACGTCGTTTCTCTACAGTCTGCGCAAGTGGGTGGAGGACGATCCGAACTTCATCGAGCATCACAAGGAGGACATTGCCGCTTCGCTGGAGTGGACCATCGTGGACATTCTGATGAAAAAGTTGAAACTGGCCGTCAAGCAGACTGGCATCAAACATGTAGCGGTGGCTGGTGGCGTCAGCGCCAACAATGGTCTGCGCAATGCCTTCCACGACTATGCCAAGCGCTACGGGTGGACGGTCTACATTCCGAAGTTCAGCTATACCACCGACAATGCCGCCATGATTGGTATTGTAGGCTATTTTAAATATCTGGACAAGGAATTCTGTCCGATTGACGCACCAGCCTTCTCAAGAGTAACATTTAAATAACGTCAAGATATGGATTTTGAAAGCAAGATTATCAGCAGAGAGATCAGCCAGATGCTGTGGGAGATGGAGAAGACCGTGAGTACGGCAGAGAGCTGTACGGGCGGACGTATTGCCGAGGCCATCATTGCCGTGCCGGGAGCCTCGAAGTATTTCAAGGGTGGCATTATCTCGTATGTCGACGAGGTGAAAGCTAACTTGCTCAATGTCAGCCGAGAAGTGCTGGACGAGAAAACGGCCGTCTGTGAAGAAGTGGCCATGCAGATGGTGCAAGGTGCTTGTCGGACACTCAACACCGACTTTGCCATTTCGGCAACGGGTATTGCCGGACCGACGGGAGGTTCCAAGGATATTCCCGTAGGTACCATCTGGCTGGCTTGCGGCACGCTTGACAAGCAGGTGACACTGAAGGTGGAAGAAGACCACGGACGCGACATCAATCTCGCCATAGCTACCAACAAAGCCATGCAGATGTTTCTCGATTTTTTAAAATCGGAGAATCAAACGGATGAAAACAAAGGGTAAAGAAGGATTAGAGCGTTAAAAAACATTAAGAGTAGGGTATTTCTTATTTCTTGTTTCTTAATTCTTAATTAAAAGTAGTACCTTTGCACCCTGTTTGGAATAAGTTATAATTAGGAACAAAGAAAAGGTAGATAGAGATGTCTAAAATTTGTCAGATTACAGGAAAGACGGCACAGCGTGGTAACAATGTGTCGCACTCAAAGCACCGCACCAAGCGCGTCTTTGATGTCAACCTGTTCAGCAAGAAGTTCTACTACGTGGAAGAGGCTTGCTGGATTCAGTTGAAGATCAGTGCTGCTGGTCTGCGTATGATTAACAAGGTAGGTCTGGACGCTGCCCTGAAGCAGGCTGTTGCCAAGGGTTATGTTGACTGGAAAGATATTAAAGTGATAGGAGACTAACGACAATGGCAAACAAGAAAGCAAAGGGTAACCGCGTACAGGTCATTCTGGAGTGCACTGAGATGAAAGAAAGTGGACTGCCCGGAACAAGCCGTTATATTACGACCAAGAACCGTAAGAACACGCCTGAGAGAATGGAGCTCAAGAAGTATAATCCCATCCTGAAGCGCATGACAGTGCACAAGGAGATTAAATAATCTATTTAAAGCATGGCAAAGAAAACCGTCGCTACCCTCCATGAAGGCTCAAAGGATGGTCGCGCTTACACAAAGGTAATCAAGATGGTGAAGAGCCCCAAGACTGGTGCTTACATCTTCGACGAGCAGATGGTTCCCAACGAAGCCGTTAAGGACTTCTTCAAGAACTAAGAAAAGAGATTATTCCCTAAACTAATAAAAGCGGGGCATCGGTCGTAACAGACTGATGCCCCGCTCTTTTGTTGACTTTTTTACATTACTACTTCTTCATGTCGAAGCCAAGGCGTACGCCGTCGTAGTTTTTGCTTAGTTCAGCCACTTTCTGGTAGGTCGTGTTGCCGCTGAGCGTTGCCATTGTCTGCAGGACGGTGAGCAGCTTCTTCGACTCGAAGAGCAGCGAGATGCCGCCATACTCGCGCTTGGCATAGCAGTTGATGGTGAGCAGCATCCCCTTGAGTGTGACCTTGGCTGTGGCCTCGTCGAAGGTGTACTGGCCGCTGAACGACTTTCCAGCGATGGTAGCAGAGAATGTATTGTCGCTGTTGAAGATAATGCGGGTGTTGGATGCCGAGATGCCTACCTTGTCAAAATATGGCTGCAGTTCCTGTTCAATCTTGGTAGCAGCCACCTCGCCACCAGCCTTGGCCAGCAGGTTCTCACTGGTGAATGCACATCCCGGACCGCTATAGTTCCAGGTGCCAATCAGACCCTGTGCCGTGAGTTTGTCCATGCCGATAACACTACTGAACACATTGGCAATGGTGCCGCCACTGCCGATAGTACCCAAGATAGAACCTAAGTTGGAGGTTGAGGTGCATGATGCCACACCCATTCCCATCAGGACTGTAGCGGTGAGTGTGGCAAAGAGAGTCTTTGTCTTTTTCATTTGAGTTATATATTAAATGTAAGTTCTTCCTTGTCTGCTGCCTTGCCGATGTGTATGACGGTTCCTGCGGGCAGGTCGCCGTTGACAATTAGCTCGGAGATGCCGTCCTCGATATAGCTTTGGATGGCGCGCTTCAGCGGACGGGCACCAAACTGCACGTCATAGCCTTTCTCTGCCACGAACTGCTTGGCATCGTCGCTGAGGTCGACGGTATAGCCGAGGTCGCTGATGCGACGGTAGAGCCCTTTCAGTTCGACGTCGATAATCTGCTTGATGGCATCCAGATCCAGCTGGTCGAAGGTGATGATTTCGTCGAGACGGTTCAGGAATTCTGGCGAGAACTGCTTCGACAGCGCTTTCTGCACAATCTGGCGGGCATGCTCCTTGTCCTGTTCGTTGAGCATGAGCGACGACGAGTTGGTGTTGAAACCCACACCGCGTCCAAACTCCTTCAGTTGACGTGTGCCGGCATTGGAGGTCATGATGATGACCGTGTTGCGGAAATCCACGAAACGCCCGTTGCCGTCAGTCAGGCGACCTTCGTCCAGCACCTGCAGCAGCAGGTTGAAGACGTTGCCGTGAGCTTTCTCTATCTCGTCGAGCAGCACGATGGAGTAGGGGTGACGGCGCACGCGCTCAGTCAACTGTCCGCCCTCCTCATAGCCCACATAGCCCGGAGGAGCGCCAATGAGTCGGCTGACATTGAACGATTCTGTGTATTCTGACATGTCGATGCGGATAAGGGCATCGCTGGAGCCAAACATAAATTCTGCCAGTTTCTTGGCCAGATAAGTCTTGCCGACACCTGTTGGACCGAGGAACATAAAGGCGCCGATGGGGTGGTTGGGCTCTTTAAGTCCTACGCGGTTGCGCTGGATGGCACGTACCATCTTGTCGATGGCTTTGTCTTGTGCAATGACCTGTTGCTTAAGCTCTTGCGCCATTCCCTTCAAGCGGATTCCTTCTTCCTGAGCCATGCGCTGAACGGGGATGCCGGTCATCATCGACACCACGTCGGCCACCTGTTCAGCAGTTACTGTCTGGCGTACGTCGACCTCGCCGTCGAGCCACTTGCGGTTCAGCTCCTGTAGTTCACGTTCCAGTATGGTCTGTCGGTCGCGATAGCTTGCTGCCAACTCGAAGTTCTGGTTGCCTACAGCCTGCTGCTTGCGCTCCTTGATATGCTGAATCTCCTTCTCCATCGCAGTGATTTCAGGCGGGATGTTGGCATTCTGCAGGTGTACGCGTGACCCTGTCTCGTCCAGTGCGTCGATGGCTTTGTCGGGCATAAAGCGGTCTGTGACATAGCGGGCTGTCAGTTTGACACATGCCTCTAAGGCCTCGTCGGTATAGCTGACGTGATGGTGGTATTCGTAGCGGTCGCGCACGTTCTTCAGTATCTGGAGTGTTTCTTCGTCAGTGGTCGGCTCCACTTGTACCTTCTGAAAGCGGCGCTCCAAGGCTCCGTCCTTCTCAATGCTGTTGCGGTATTCGTCGAGCGTGGTGGCACCGATGCACTGGATGGTGCCGCGTGCCAGGGCGGGCTTCAGGATATTAGCAGCGTCCATGCTGCCTGGTGCTGAGCCGGCTCCTATCATGGTGTGTATCTCGTCGACGAAGATGATGATGTCGGGATTCTGCTCCAACTCTTTGACGAGCATCTTCATGCGCTCCTCAAACTGACCGCGGTATTTCGTGCCCGCCACAACGCCTGTCATGTCGAGGGTGATGAGCCGCTTATTAAATAAGGTAGGAGAACAGTGGTGTGAGGCGATGAGTTGTGCCAGTCCTTCGACGATGGCGCTCTTGCCTACACCGGGTTCACCAATCAGGATGGGGTTGTTCTTCTTGCGGCGACCTAAGATTTCAACCACGCGCTGTATCTCGCGCTCACGGCCTACACAGGGGTCCAGTTTGCCTTCGACGGCCTGCTGTGTCAGGTCGGTGCCGAAATTGTCGAGGACGGGTGTCTTCGACTTGCTCTTTGTCTGTGTGGCTGTCGTGGCAGTCCCCGACTTCCGATTGTCTGATGTCTGTTGCCCGCCGTCGGTCTCTTCCTCCTCGTAGTCCTCGTCAGGCAGTCCTATGCCGTCCTTGACGGACAGCAGTGTCAAAACGTCTTCGTAATTCATGTTGTTTAGTTCTAATACTTGTTTGGCACCGGTCTCTGCCGAGTCGTGTAGGATGGCCAGCAGCAGGTGCTGCTCCTCCACACGAGTGGTGCGTTGCAGTCGTGCTTCAAGTACGGCCAGCTTCAGGATGTTGCTGGCTTTCTCGTTCAGCACTAATTGTTGAGTGTAGATAGGCATTCCGATTTCATCCTCGCGCACGCGGTTTTCCAGTTCCGTCTTCACCGACAGAAGATTGATGTTGAGTCTGCGAAACACGTTAAGAACTGGACTTTCCTTCATGCGCAGCAGTCCTAATAGCAGGTGCTCAGGTGCTACGCTGCGACTGGCCAGACGTGCAGCTTCCTCGCGTGAGTAAGCGAGAATCTCGGATACCTTGGGTGAGAATTGACTTGTCATACATTATACCTATCTACAAAAACCGTGCCAAAAAATATCAAGTGTGCCGCTGAAGCCATAGTGAGTGTGTAATATTGGCTGGCAGTTCCTCCTGATAGTGTGTCACCATAATCATTGTCTTGTTGCGACGCTGACAGAATGTCTCAATGATGTCCTTCACCAGTCGGCGGTTCCAGAGATCAAGACCATGCAGGGGCTCGTCGAGTATGAGCAGCTGAGGATCTTTGACAAAGGCACGCGCCAGCAGTACCAGCCGCTGTTCACCACTCGACAGCTGCAGGAAGGGACGTTCGGCCAAGTTGCCGATGCCGAAGATGTCAAGCCACCAGCGACACGTGTCGTAGTCTTTCTTGTCAGGAATGGCATACAGTCCGATGGAGTCCATCAGTCCGCTGGCCACAATGCGGATGGCTGGCAGGTTGCGCTTGTAGGAACGGTGCATCTCGGGCGACACATAGCCGATGTGGCGCTTGATGTCCCAAATACTCTCGCCAGAGCCTCGTGGCCGGTCGAACAGCGTGATGTCGCAGGCATAGCTCTGCGGGTTGTCTGCACACACTAATGACAGCAGGGTCGACTTGCCACTGCCGTTTTGTCCTGACAGCGCCCAGCGCTCGCCGTTCATGACGGTCCAGTTAACGTCTTTCAGGATGATGCGCTTGCCATAGCGGATGCTGACATGGTGCATGTCAACTACGCACTGGCAGTCGTAGTCGTTGTCGTGGTAGGGGAGCGACAATAGCGCCTCTTGCCGGTCCTGCGGCAGCACATGGGCAGGGACAGGTTCCTGCCGGGCATAGTAGTCGGAACGGCTGCGTGGGATCTGTGCCGTACCGTCTTTGACCTCAATCACTTCCGTGACATAGGGTGGAATGCCATCTGTTTTTGAGAGTACGAGCATGATGTCCATATCGCGCTCGTGAACCAGCATTAGCAAAAGGTCGCTCAGCTGGTTGCGCGTCTCTGCATCGAGTCCGATGAACGGGTTGTCCATGATGAGCAGTCTGGGATTGGCAAACAGCGTCTTCGTCAGTTGGAACTTACGCAATTCGCCGCTTGACAGGGAGATGATGTACTTGTCCAATAGCGGTGCCATGTGGAACAGTTCATAGAGGTGTTGCTGTAGGTTGCGTCGCTCCTCGTTATCATCGCCAGCCAGATGGTACGCCCGTTCCAGCAGTTCCCCGACGGTAGGCGTCTCATGGTCAATGTCGTGCTGGTTCCAGCGCAGCTGCAGGTAGTACTGTCCATCGACATTCACGCCATACGAGTCGGTGAAGGCGATATAGCGCACGCGGTCAGAAGCCATCGTCTTGCGCAACTGGTCAATAAAGAGTGTTTTGCCGCTCCCGTTCTTCCCTGCAATAACTGTTACTTTACCCATTTGAATGAAAAATCTTTTTTTGTGTGCTCAACCTTTGGTCGCCTGCTATGGCATGAACCAGCGACAAAGGTACACATTTCTTGTCACATTGAAGTATGAAAAACGATAAAAGAGCATAGAAACTGCTTTTTTAACATTCGTGTATTCAGGTTTTGCACGTTTCTGTTTGGTGATTAGAGGTTAGTAATCCTCGATGATTTTTTTGATGCGCTCGCGACGGGCAGCTTTCTTACTTTTGAGCCATTTCTTGGGGATGAGCTTGCCAATCAGTCCAAACAGGTTCATGCCTGAATTGCTTGCCGCAATCAGTTGCGCATCAGCTGGACTCAGCCCTAACTGGTTTTTCAGATTATCCAGCTTCTCGTCACGCTTGGCATGTCCGAACACCACGACTTCATTCAGATTCAATAGTTTGGAAATCAGGTAAACCGTATCCTTCACTTCCTCCAGATTGATGATGCGGCTCTCATAGTTGACATGCGAGAAGATGAGCGTCCGGCAACTGTCAGATACCGTGATGGCCCCCAGAGAGTCTGTTTGTGACGTGCAGTCCTTCGTGACGACGTTGGCCCCTGCCACAGGAACCAGCGTTTCCACATCCACCACTCTGAGCTGTCGTTGGGCCGAGAGTGACAGACAACATACAAGGGTTGTCAGGAGTATTGTTCTCCGAAGCGTTTTCATCGCTTGCAAAAATAACAAACTTCCTCCTTTCCTGCAAATCGTTTTGTATTATTTAGTCTTTCTCAAGTCCCGTTAAGTTAATGAATATAACATTCGGATGCTATGTTACTTTTTCTTGAACAGGTGGACGCGGAAGCAACTGACATCTTTAACGATGGTGTCATTGATGGTAATGCTATAGAGTACCATCATGAGCGAGTCGTTGTGATAGGTGAACAGCTGTTCGGGATGATGCCGAAGCATGGTATCCTTCCTAATCATTGAGTTAATAGGGTATTCAAGGACGACAGCGCCTTTACTCCGGCTGATGGTGACAGTTCCGTCTTTGAAATCACACTCAAAATTCTTCTCAGACAGCATGATGGTGTAGTCGCCTAACGTCACGGGCTTATTCCTGATATAATTCAAGTTGTTACTTATACTGACAGTGTCGTTGCTGTTGTAGTTGAAATGATAATCCGAATGCGACCATTCGCCATATTGCCTATTGAATTCGTCGTCCCCTATTTCATGGCGGACATAGCTGATGACGCTGCTTATATCCTTATACTGCTCACACAACAGACTGTCTTGCTTGATGTTTCTCATGTCAAGGTCGTCGTTCAGCATGCCCGTCTTGGCATCCGTCAGCTTCAGTTTGTTGGCAAGCTGAGTGAGGCGCTGTTTCTGACAGCTCAGTCCGATGCTCTTGGCAGAAATGCCGGGAATATAGGTGAAGAGGATGATGGCTGCGCCAAAGATAAGTGCCATGAGTTGGTAGCGACGTGTACGCTTCTTCCATAACATCAGTACGAAGAGCGTCATCAGCACACCAGCCACCATCAGGTAGAAACGGCTTTCAGTAAAGCTGTAGAGGCGGATGCGATAAATGGAGCCTATCCAATACATGATGAGCGGGGGTATGGCTATCAGCGTGAAATAACGGTAGTACCAGTCGTAGTGCCGCAGGATAAGAATCGACTGTGTTACGCGTCCAATTAAAGCCACGGTGATGAACCCCATCACCATCCAGGCTACACCACCTTTGGGTAAATCCCATACAACAACAATTTTGATAAAATAGGCATAGAGGATGACAGTGTATATGACGACTGCTGGCGAGAGGATGAAGTTGAGGATAAGCCGTAATACCTTGAAAGGTTCGGCAACCACTTCCTCATTCTGACGGATCAGGGTGCAGCAGACCTGCGGAGCCAGTACGAACCATACAAACTGATAGATATGCTCGTAGAAATGCTTGGGTTCGTCAATGCTGAAAATGTAGAGGAATGAGGCAGCGATGGCTATTACCGCCAAATTGAAGATGCCGGTAATGATCAGACCAAAGAACATCTGGGTGACCACATGCAGGGCATGAGCTGCAAACGGGCGATTGTCCATGCGTCTGTTGCCAACGATGAGCAGAATGGCTGCCAATACATAGGTGAAAGCGTAACCGTATGTCCAAAGGAATGGCTTCAGGTTGAGTGCCATCAGTGGCAAGAACAGGAAAAACGAAGCAAGATAAGCCCAGCGGTTGATGCGATGGAGCCAGAACGTCAAGGCCGTCAGTGGAACAAAAAACCAAAGAATGTCGATGTTGAAGGCACTATCAAACTCTGCCGTCTTGTCATTCCATTCGCGAAACTCGCTGTCCCATAGAGCTATAATAAAGAATACTACTCCCAAGGCCAGTTCAACAGGAAACCGCCGTGGGCTTTTCAGCAACTGCTGTAATATTGTTTTCAGTTTCGTATTCATGATTATTATGGTTGAAATATCTTATTCTTGATAGTCTGACACAACGTCACTTCTTCACCCTGGACTGGTTTTTGTTGACGAAGTCTTTCCAGCCTTTGTAGTGGGCTTGGCTTTCGGGGCGGTTCATCTGCATGAAGTGGCAGTAGGCAGCACCTAAGGCGTCCGTGGCGTCCATGAACTTCGTCAGGGCATCGTCGTCGAACTTCAGCAGCCGCTGCAACATACCGGCAACCTGTTCCTTGGAGGCTGATCCGTTGCCCGTGATGGCCATCTTGATTTTCATCGGCGCATACTCGTGGATGGGTACACCGTGGTGGATGGCGGCGGCAATGGCTGTGCCTTGGGCACGCCCTAATTTCAGCGTCGTCTGCACGTTCTTGGCATAGAACGGCGCCTCGATGGCCATCTCGTCGGGCAGAAAGGAGTCGATGATGCCCGTCACGCGCTCAAAGATATGTCCTAACTTCAGATAGCCGTCTTCCATCTTGCGCATGTCGATGACACCCATCGTCACCATTTCGGCTTTGGTGCCATTAACTTTAATGACACCATAGCCCATGATGTTCGTTCCAGGGTCTATGCCCAGTATGATTTTCTCCATATTCTCTTAGCGGCTGATGACTTTCCTGGTACGGCCATCGGCGGTCTTCACAATGCTCAGGCCGCGCTGCGGTGTCGTGACCTGGCGGCCGTCCGGCGTGTAGCGTGCTACGGGAGTGCTGTCGGTGGTGCTGACAGTGGTGACGGCTGTGGGCGATGCGCCGAGGTTGACCTCGGCGGCGTTCTCGACAACACAGTCGTTGGCATCGGAATCGTTGTAGCTGGAGATGAGGGCGATGACCTTCAGGCTACTGGTTTTCCATGAGGAACTGACCGTGAACGTGTAGCTGTAGGTGGCGCTGTTGTCGGTCCAGTCAAGGATGCTGCCCCAGGTGTCGTTGACGGCGCGCAGCACGTGCTGGTGGACGAAGGTGCCGCTGGCTCCTGACTGCGACTTGGCGGTGATGTCGTCCTCGGTGAGGAAGAGGATGATGCGCTGCGGCGTGTTGCTGAAGTCCCAGCTGCGCTGGCAGTTGACGGTGACGGTGACGGTCTTCTTGTTGAGTGTGGCCTCCATCTGGATGCCGGCATACGAGGGGATGGCAAGGCGCTGGTCCACGACCTGGCACAGGTCCTCGGCGTGGTTCTTGCGGCGCTCCACTGGTGTCAGCCCGCTCCAGGAATAGCGGTCGTACATGAATGCGGGGGCGTAGGTCCTGCCGCCATCGTTGTAGAACCACTCATAGTTAGACGACGCCTTGACTGTCAGCCAGTCGGTGTAGTAGCCGGCATGGTGGCAGACCACAGAGGTCTGGCTGGCCTGTTGCGGGTAGTTGGCTAAAAACTCGCTGAGCGTGGCTGCGGCGTCGGGGCAGTTGACGCACTTCTCTGTGGTAAACTCCTCCAGCAGCATGTGGCGGGGCCATGTGCGGATGCTTTCCACTGTGCTGATCTTTCCTGTGGCTGACTTGTCGGGCGATGTGTTGGGGCGTCCGTTGACCTTGGTAATGGTCACGGTGTATATGCTTGCTCCTTCTGTCGGTGTGGCAGGGAAAGTGATGGGCACTTTCCGTTCTACGTTATAGGGCAGGGGGGTGATGGTGATGGTCTGCTCTTCCGTCGTATTACCGTTAACGGTCGTGGTGTACGAAATGTTCTCTATCGTGCTTATGCCCTGGTTGGACAGGCTCACCGGGATGTCGACCGTCTGTCCCAGGAAGACGTATGCTGGCTTGAAGTTCTTAGGTGTGACGTGGTCGTCGTTGAAGTTGCCTCCCTCCACCAGCAGTTGAAAGGGCAGCTTGCCGGAGCTGGAGTTGTCATTCCACGTCATGTTTTCCTCCGGGTTGCCGATGAAGAGTGTGTTCTCCGAGGCCTGCCCGGCTATTCTTATGAATGCCGGGTTAGTGGACTTGACATAATATCCGATGTAGAAGCCCGTGTTGTTTATTTCGTAGGGCGTGGTAAGCTCAAAGTCATTGGCATTGGTCGTCAGCGGCGTGCTGATGTCCTGCACATAGTCTGCATCGCTGACCTTGTCGGGACGGGTCTTTGATATCCAGATTTTCATGTTGCTCAGCGTACTGACGTTTTTCGCTGACAGGTACACGCGCACAGCCTTGATGACGGCTGTCCCCACCTGTTGGTGATTGGCGGGAACGTACATGGCTAACATCAGGGGCTTGACCGTCGCCTTGCTTATGATGGCGTCTTTGATGTCAAAGTCGCTTTCACTGAAGTAGCCCCACCATACTTGGTTGGCTGACGGGTTGATGGTTTGCTGTGCCCACATGCTTGCAGACAGCAGGAGGAATGCCAGTAGGGCTATGTTTCTCTTCATGAGCTTGCTGTTTTTTGTGGTGTTTGCAGACTATCTTATCAGAACCTTCAACGTGCGGCCATCGGCGGTCTTCACAATGTTCAGGCCTCGTTGCGGGCTGCTAACCTGGCGGCCGTCCAGCGTGTAGTGCTTCATGCCGCTGCCGGTGGCATTGGTGATGTCGGTGATGGTCGTCGTCGATGTCGAAGGCTTGACGACCACGGCATTCTCCACCTCGCAGTCAGTGGGGTCGCTGTTGTCATAGCAGGAGATGAAGGCAATGACTTTCAGGTCGTCGGTCTTCCAGCTGGCGTCAAGGGGGAAGGTGTAGCTGTAGGTGGCGCTGTTGTCGGTCCAGTCAAGGATGCTGCCCCAGGTCTCGTTGACGGCGCGCAGCACATGCTGGTGGACGAAGGTGCCGCTGGCGCCTGACTGCGACTTGGCGGTGATGTTGTCCTCGGTGAGGAAGAGGGTGATGCGCTGCGGCGTGTTGCTGAAGTCCCAGCTGCGCTGGCAGTCGGCGGTGACGCTGATGCTGCTGTTGTCGCCGTTGAACGTAGCCGTCAGGTCAATGATGGCGTATGACGGGGTTGCTATGCGGGCATCTACGCGGGCCTTGTAGCCGGCGGCATTGCTCTGGCGGCTTTCCACGGCACTGTTGTCCTGGAACACATGACGGTCGTACATGAAAGCGGGGGCGTAGGTGCCGCTGCTGTTATACAGCCATGTATAGCTGTCGGAGGCCGGAATGGTCAGCCAGTCGGTGTAGTAGCCGGCATGGTGGCAGGCTACGGCGGTGCGGCTGGCCAGGTCGGGATAGGTGGTCATGAACGAGGCGAGGCCGGCAGCTGCATCGGGACAGTAGCCGCAGCTTTCGGTGGTAAACTCCTCGATAAGCACGTTGCGGGGCCAGGATAGTATGTCTGAAGCCGTGACGACCCTGCCTGTCGCCGACGGACTGTCAGAGGTGTTTGCATTGCCGTTGACTTTCGTGATGGTTAGCGTCGTGGTAGTGGTTTCCTTGCTGTCGGCGCCCTCCAGTGTGATGGGTATCTTTGTATGGGCAAGATAGGGCAGGGCTGTCAGGGAAACCGTCTCTTCGCCGCTTGTCGTCCCGTCAGTGGTGACGGTGTAGGAAATGCTGGTGATGGGGCTCTTGCCGTAATTGGTGATGTTGACGGGTACGGACTTGCTTTCGCCAGGTTTCAGTAATACGGGACCGAAATCGTCAGGAGAAGCATTGTTCTCAGGATACGTGCCGCCGTCGAGTAGTATTTGCAGGGCCAGCTTGCCGTAACTCGTCAGGCTGTTCCATTCCGGAATGGTGGACGATGTCTTGATGAGGAAGGCATTGGTGAAGCCTGTCCCTCCGCAAGCTACCCTGGCACTCAACGACAGTTTGGAGGTGAAGGAGTAGCCGATGTATATGCCTTCGTTGTTGACGACATACGGTGTGGTGAGTGCAATGTCGTTGGCACCGCTTGTCAATTGGCTGGTCGATACATTCTGTACGTAGTCGGCATCGTCAGCACTGGCAGGTAATGTCTTTGAAACCCATACCTTGCACATGGTGATGAGGGTCTTGCTGTTGAGATAGAAGCGGATGCCCTTGATGGTGCTCCCGCCTACAAAATCGTGGTTGGCAGGAACATAGATGGCGCAATGGAACGTCTCTGTGCTGCCGGTAGACAGGTAGGTCACGTCGTCGGATGCTGTGAAGTAGCCCCACCACATCTGGCTGCTGGTGGGTGTGATTTCGGCCTTCAGTGACAGTGTCAGCAGCAGGGCTGCCGAGAAGAGTAGAATTCTTTTCATCATGTTATTAAAATGTCTTCGTGTTCTTGATGTTGGTTATCGGATGATGACCTTGCGGTTACGTGAGATGTAGAGACCCTTGCCGGGCTTGTCGACGCGGCTGCCGCTGATGGTGTAGTATGTCTGCTGACCATCGTCGGGGACGGGGATGCTGCTTATTGCTGAAGGCTCGCCATAGGTAAACACAATGTTGACGTAGTGTGCCTCTTCTTCTGTCCATACAACCAGCTGAGCCTTCAGATGGCCAGTGTGGCTGATGTTCTTGGCATCAAACTGAACCTGTGTCTCGTTGCTCAGTGTGAAGGTCTTGTACAGTGAAGGAAACAGAGGACTGAAAGGCGTGCATTCGCCTCCCATGCACCACTGTGCCTGTGCATCCATCGTGTTCTCCTGGATGTCAAGGCTTGATGACACATCAATGGCCGGACCGCTTAATAGCTTGAGCATCAGTCCGTTGGTGGGATTGTCTGTAGGATTCGTCTCGCATGACAATTCGCCAAAGACATCTTCCTCGGCGGCGATGGTGATGGTGGCATCGTCGGCAATGCTTAGTCCCTGATATTGGAATTCAAAGGTCTGTGCTTGTGTGGTAAGTGTTATAAACAATCCGATGATGAGCGTAAAGTAATGTTTCATAAGCATGTTTAATTTTGATGTTGTTTTCTTCTTGTATTATTCTACTTTCGTTTTTGTTACTTGTTGCACACCGTTGTCGTTATAGACAAAGGCCACGATGCTGAGGTTACGCGTGTCCCAGTTGTTGCTGATGGACTGGGTGAATTCCAGCTGTTTAGTGTATCCCTCGCTGATGGTGAAATCTTCACCCCAGGTGCCATTGACAGGTGTGCGCAGCACATGGTGGTGGACGTAGTTACGGTTAGCGGTGCCGTCGGGCATCAGTTGCAGGGCAGTGATGTTGTCTTCCAGCAGCCAGACCTGCAGTTTGCCTGTCGTGGTGCCGTCAGTGCCGTAGGCTTCAATGGTGATGGTGATGTTGCCGTCGGTGACCATGGTGGCTGTTGCCGTGAGGTTGAGTGGGGCAGCCTGGGTCAGTTCCTCCTTGACGGCTGCCGCCCATTGCGGATAGTCAACGGGGCTGTGGCGGTTGACCAGTCCCACGGGCTGGTACTCCAGTTTCCAGTGGTCGTAATACTCGTTGCCGACTTCTGTGGCCAGACCTATTGTGGTGGCATAGCCGGAGAATCCCAACTTGCCGCCGTGTATTCCTACGGCTATCACTACGTCTTCGCCGTAGGTCTGCTGCAGCTCGCTGATGACGTCGGTAGCTGTCGGACAGTTGATGCAGCGCTGACCCGTGAAGTCCTCCAGCAATACGGCACGCTTGGCTGCCGCCGGCTTCTCATAGATGAGCCGGTCTTCGCGCTCCATATTGTCGCAGGAGCAGAGTAAAGGTGTCATGGTAAAAAGGTATAAAGGTAAAATGGCTTTTACCCATGTCCCTGCTTTATGAAATAAATCAATTATCATATCCTTTAAAAGTTGTAGTTATAGGAGACCGTGAAGCCCTTGGATGCTGGAATCCACCGGCATACGCCGCCAGAGCAGTTGAAACCGGCACGCGTACGGCCGTAACCTGCCTGAATGCGGTGCTGGCCGTAATTGCAGGTAACCAGTCCCTGATAATAGTGTATATCGGTTTGGCCGCAGTTCCACAGGTCGCTGACGGTCAGCATCCAGTGGGGAGCCAGCGACAGCTCCAACAGTGCGTAGGCCCAGTCTCCCTGGTCGCCTTTTGTCGTCAGATACTGTATCTCGCCGCGTAGCGTGGTCTTGGGCGAGAACTGATACTTGCCGTCAGCCACGAAGATGTCAGAATGGATGATTCCCCCTTCTTCACCCTCTATCACGGTCTTGTTATAGCGCTGGTTCATGTACATCAGACTGAGCTTGAAGGCCTTCGACAGCTTGCGTGTCAGTGTGATGTCAAGGTCTTGATAATAGGTTTCGTCGCCCCATTTGAAGAAAGATGACGTATAGCCGTCGGTACGTGCCCATGGGTCGCTGTCATCGTAGAACTGGCGGTCAATGGCGCGTACATAGCTGTAGTTAACCTTGAGATTCATGCCATAGCGTCCTCCGAGCGCTGTCTTGCGCTTGAAGTTGTAGCCCATTTCGGCCTGATAAGCCCATTCGCCGTCGGCCACCTGTGTAGCATAGGGGTATAGTGCAGCCAGTGCGTAGGTGTGATCCTGCGTGAATGCCGGCAGATGGTTGATGGCTGACGAAATGTCTATGGCTTTTGCTACGTCATTGGTGCTTTTGAACGACATATTTTCCGAGCGCTTGGCCTGAAGGAGGAAGCTCAAACCTTTCTTGGAATAGGAGCCGGAGAGCATGGCGGCAGACCCTTTGCGGAAGATAAAGTTGTTAGCAAAAGAGGGGTCGGCTCCTTTCTGGGCATATTCAGCCAGCAGGCTCCATGGACCGTGGTTGAGACTGGCACGCACATCCCAGGCGTTGACGTATTTGGGGAAGTTGACGTGATAGACGGGTGTGTAGTAGATGCCAGGGTCGTTGTCTTCGTATTTGTTGACCCACGAGGCTCCTATCATCAACCGGGTGTCGTGCTCCTTCAAGGGCGTTATCATCTCTTCCAGCTGCACCTCTGCATCAGCCCCGCTGACGAGTGACTTGTTCCACGACCAATATCTGCGCTGCTTTCCCGAGAGGGCTTTCAGCGTGATGCCTTGTACGGGCTTTACTACGATGCGGCCGCCCAGTAGTGAGTTGTCAATGCCCAAGGAGCGTTCTTCGTATGTGCGAAGGATAAAACCGCTGCCGAACTGGTCATAGTACGTACCGATTGTCAGCTCTACTTTGTCCAGTCGCCCCTTTACCCAGAAGTTGGGGATACCCCATCCTTTCATGTCGTTGCTGAAGCCGGGTAGCGGATGTTCCAGGTATTCAAGCCGCAAGCCGGCATCTACATGCTTGCTCTGCAACAACAGGTCGGCATAGGTGTTCGTCAGAAAGTCTTCCGGCTTCTCGGCACCCGTCTCACTATCGCTTTGGGGTATCAGCATATCACTTTGTATGCTTCCCGTGAGCGTGAGGTCTTGTTGCGACTCTTGGGCTTCAACTGTTAAAGTGAACAACGGAAAAAGGCAAAAAAGTATAACACCCATTGCCTGTTTCCATAGCTTCTTTGTGAAAACTGCCTTCTTTTTCACCCTCTTTTGCTTTCTTCCTATTCCTTAATGAGTTCCCGAACTTTTTCTATCAGTTCTGTTTCTTCGCCGTCAGTATAGCCAGAATGCTTGTAGACAATTTTCCCCTGGCCGTTACATATCAGTACAAAAGGAATCATCTGAATACCCAGTGCACGTCTCAGTTCGCCATTAGGGTCTAACAGTATCTCGTATTCCCATCCATGACTATCAGCAAGAGGCTTTACCTTGTGAACGTTTTGTGCCTGGTCGATGGAAATGGCAAAAAGCTTCACACCGGTCTCCTGCTGCCATTCCTCATAGACTTCGCTGATGGCATCAAGCTCACGGTTACAAGGCTTGCACCATGTGGCAAAGAAGTCTACAATAAAAGGCTTTCCCTGGTTAGACAGCGTGTTGGCAGAAACTGTGTTTCCGTTGATGTCCTTCAATTCCACGCTGGGAAGTTGGGCTCTTACTCCAAGGAAACAGAAAGCATATACGATGAATATGAATAATTTCTTCATCTTAATAAATCGTTTGTTAATAATCCGTTGCAAAAGTAATGTATTTCTTCTAAAAGACCAAATTTCTATTGGGAAAAAATAGCTTTTCCCGTTTCAGGCTTTGTGCTGGGCTTTGTTCTGCTTCAGTGCCTCCACGAATTCGCTGATCTTATGGAGCTCGCGGGGGATGCGGATGTTCTGCGGACAGTGGGGCTCACACTGGCCGCACTGAATGCAGTGGTCGGCCTGGCGCATACGTGGTACAGCACGGTCGAGGCCGATGAGGTAGTTGCGGCGCAGACGAATGTATTCCTTGTCCATCCTAGAAAGGGGCAGAGTACCCTCGTTCTTGCATTTGTTGTAGTGTACGAAGATGGCGGGAATGTCAATGCCGTAGGGACATGGCATGCAGTATTTGCAGTCATTGCAGGGGATGTTTTCGAGCCCTACGATGCGCTCGGCCACGTCTTTGTCTAAATAGCGCTGCTCGGTTTCGGTGAGCGGCACGAGGGGACAGTAGCTGAGCAGGTTGTCCTTCAGGTGTTCCATGTAAGTCATGCCGGAGAGTACGGTGAGGACATCTTCTGGTGTTCCGGCATAGCGGAAGGCCCACGAGGCCACACTGCGCTCAGGATTGCGCGTCTTCAGTTCTGTGGCCATATACTGCGGCAGGTTGGCCAGACGGCCACCCAGCAGGGGCTCCATGATAACGGCGGGGATGCCCTTCTTCTGCAACTCGGCATATAGATAGCTGGCATCAACGTTACGGTCGTTGATTTCGTTGGCATAGTCCCAGTCTAAGTAGTTGAGCTCTATCTGCACAAAGTCCCAGTGGTATTTGTCATGCATGGCCAGCACCTCGTCGAACACGTTCTTGTAGCCGTGGAACGAGAATCCGAGGTTGCGGATGCGGCCAGCTTCGCGCTCCTGCATGAGGTATTCCATCATGCCGTTGTCGACGTAGCGCTTGTTGAACTCGTCCATGCCGCCGCCAATAGCGTGCAGCAGGTAGTAGTCAATATAATCGACTTGCAATTCCTTCAACGACTTTTGGTACATAGCCATGCTGGCTTCACGGCTGTGCGTGCTGGGGTGGAAGTTGGAGAGCTTGGTGGCCACGAAATACTCCGAGCGTTTATGACGGCTGAGAGCAATGCCCGTACATGTCTCTGACTTGCCCTGACAATAAACGGGGGAGGTGTCGAAATAGTTCACTCCGTGCTCGATGGCATAGTCCACCTGACGATTGATCATGTCCTGATCGTAGTCGTCCTTGTTCTCCGTCTTCGACGGCAGGCGCATCATGCCGTAACCCAGTATGGATACTTTCTCGCCGCTCTTGGGGTTGGTGCGGTAGGTCATCTTACCCACTGGCGGCTCTACTTGTTTCTTATACTCCTCGACGGCTTTTGAGTCGGTCTTTGACTTGCAGCCTGTCATGACGGCAACAGTTGTCACGGCACCACCACCTAATATCTTGAGGAAATTCCTTCTTGTTATATCTTGCTTCGTCATCTCTTTTTCGTTGTCGTTATTGTTCACGTTATCGTTATCGTTCACGTTATAGTTATAACTCCTTATGCTGTTCGTGCCCCTCGACGTAGATGGCCGAGAAGGGACGGGCGGGACACAGGTATTCGCAGGCTCCACAGCCTATGCAGCGTGCTTCGTTGACGGCGGGGACATAGGGTGACTCGTCGTCGTCAGGGTTCGAGGGTACCATCTCGATGGCACCGACAGGACAGTGGCGGGCACAGTTGCCACACTCGACGCCATCGGTCAGCGGGATGCAGTTTTTCTTAATCCACACGGCATGGCCTATCTGTGTTGAGGCCTTGACCTCAGGCATGATGGGCTTGATGGCACCAGCTGGACAAACCTCCGAACAGCGGGTACACTCTGGACGGCAGTAGCCACGTTCGTAGGACATGGTGGGCATCATGAGGTGGAGCAGGTCGTCGGTAGGCCGCAGCACGTCGTTGGGACACTGCGAGATGCACAGCTGGCAACCCGTGCAGTGCTGGGCGAAGTGGCTCATGGAGCCTGACCCCGGCGGCGTCAGGGGTGTCTGGCGCTCGGGAGCCACCTTGTCGGCAATCTCGGCCAGTCCGCCATCCATGATCTTGTCTTTCTGCTGTGCCAAGGCAGCGGTAGTGAGCAGGGCACTCGACAACAGGAAGGCGCGGCGACCTTCGCCCTCAGAACCGGATGCTCCTTTCGTTTTGTCCGTGTTAGTCTGTGTTCGTCCGCTGCTATATTTCAGTGCTCCGAACTTACAGCTCTCGATGCAGTTGCCACAGACCACGCAGCGGCTATAGTCGACGGTATGTGTCTTGTAGTCGATGCAGGCCGACTTGCAGTTCTTGGTACATAGCGAGCAATTGCGGCACTTGTCCGTGTCGAAATGAATCTTCAGCCAGGAGAAACGGCTGATGAACGACAGGAAGGTACCTACGGGACAGACGGTGTTGCAGTAGGTGCGTCCGTTGCGCCAGGCAAGTACGGCGAGGATGACCAGTACGACGATGCTGATGACGAGTGACGGCAACGCACGAAGCCACACGTCACGGTGGTAGAAGGCGTAGCTGTCGAAGTGCTCGGCAATGGCTGCCAGCACGTTGTTGCCAGCCACATAGACAGGCTGTAGCAGGTTGGTGGCAATACGGCCGAAGGCAGAGTAGGGGGCGAGCAGCTGGAACAGTGTGCCGATGCCTGCCAGAAGGGCAATGACGAACACGGCGAGCACGGAGTAGCGCAGCCATCGCATTTCCTTGGAATAGGTGTAGCGGTTCTTCTTCCGCTGCTTGCCTAACCAGCCGAAGATGTCCTGCATGATGCCTAACGGGCAGATGACGGAGCAGTAGATGCGTCCGAAGACGAGTGTCAGCACAATGAGGCCGACAATCACCACGACGTTCAAGGCCAGCATGGCCTCGAGAAATTGCAGCTTCGGCATCCAGCTAAGCCACGGATACGCCGTTCCGGTGAAGTCGAGGAACAACCACGTGATGCCAATCATCATAAAGGTGGCTAATGCGATTCTGATTTTCCTTAATGACATAACGAGTACTTTTTAGTTTAGTATTTGTTAGTTTACTTTATAATGTTTGATGCATAATGTTCTGTTATTTAATTTTAGTGAAGCGCACAATGACGATGCTCAGTTCGTAGAGCAGGTAGATGGGCAGTGCCACGACGCAGAGCGTAAAGACGTCCGTTGTCGGCGTGATGATGGCCGCTACGATGAGGATGGCCACGATGGCATGTCGGCGATACAGGCTCATCATGCCGTCTGTCAGCAGTCCCATGCGCCCTAACAGTCCGCAGACCACAGGTAGCTCGAATACAACGCCTAAGACCAAACTCATGCCCAGCAGTGTGTCAATGTACGACTGCAGCGTCAGCATGTTCGCCACGTCAGGCGACACCTGATAGGTTCCCAGGAACCGCACCGTCAGCGGGAATACCATGAAGTAGTTTACCAGTGTGCCGACGAGGAACATCATGTAGGCTGTGCCCACTATCCAGACGGCATAGCGCCGCTCGTTCTGGTAGAGTCCCGGACTGACGAAGCGGAACAGCTCATATAATATATAAGGTGAAGCCACCAGTAGTCCGGCATACATCGCTGTGCGCACATGTATCATGAACTGCTCCGTCAGTCCTGTGTTCATCAAGTGCAGACTGAATGCCCCGACCCCTATCAGGCGGTAGGTCACGAAATCGCTGCTCCGTGGTGCCAGCACGATGCTGAACAGCTCATCCTTCAGCAAGAAAGCTACAATGGAAACCACCGCCACTGCCACCGCCATACGTATCAGCGACGACCGCAACACGTCCAAGTGGTCCCAGAAAGTGAGAGTCTGCTGATTGTTCACTCTTTGTTTCCGTTAGCGTTCCCGTTCCCGTTATCGTTCCCGTTTCCGTCGTCAATTTCCTTCATGCCGTCTTTAAAACTCTTGACGCCCTTGCCCAACCCTTTCATGAGCTCGGGAATCTTCTTGCCGCCGAACAGCAGCAGCACAATGAGTGCAATGACCAGCACTTCTTGCATTCCTAATCCAAACATTTTATACAGATTTAGTTATAACCTCTGCAAAGTTACGAAAAGTTGAGAGCAAAACAAAGAAATTCATTTCTTTTTTTGCAGGGGCGGAGTAACTTCGCCATCTTTTGATGGCAGAGTTACTAAAAAACGAGCGCAAAACAAAGAAACTTGTTTCTTTTAGGGGGTAGGGGTTGGCTTGGTGGGTTAATGCCCAAAATCCGCCTTTTTTGAGGCCTATTTTTCGCCCGTTTTTTGCAAAAAAATCCGCGCCGCCTCCCGCCCGCCGTTTACTACGGGTAAACGCCCCGTTTACTCCGACTAAGCGCCCCGCTTACTACGGGTAACCCTTCTCAGGCGAACGGGTCAACCATTTTCATACGAACACCACCAAATAGGACGATAGGACGGGACGTTAGGACGTTTTGGTGGTTTTTGATTTTCACGGACGAAATAGCTATTATATATATAATATATATATTATATATATAATAGAATAATAATTATATGTAAAATTATTTTATTCTTCCCCTCTCCGCCTTCCTCGTCCCATTTTCCCGTGCCGCCCTTTTGGAACATAAAATATTAGCAAAACGTCCTAACGTCCCGTCCTATCGTCCCATTCTTTGTCCACTTGCGAGGCGACAAAGCTATCAGGGAAATCGTCGTTTGAAGGACGTTGAGGCAATAAATGTGCGAAAAAGTCGTTTTATCTATGATATGATAAGACGACTTTGTTTTTTGACTCTTACGATAGCTGTCCTGTTGGCGGCGTGTACTGACAATGACTCGTTCAGCACGGCTCCTGGCAACCGGTTGACGTTCTCGACGGACACGGTCAAGTTTGACACGCTTTTCAGCACGGTGCCATCCGTGACTGAGACCTTCTGGGTACATAATGAGTCGTCAGACGGCATCAGGATACAGTCCGTCCGTCTGGAGCGTACTACCCAGTCGGGCTACCGCGTCAATGTGGACGGCACCTATCTTGACCCTGTCGGTACTGACTTTGAGGTGCGCAAGGGCGACAGCATCCTGGTTTTCGTTGAGGTCACCACGCACGAGAACCATGCCAAGGAGCCGCAGTTGGTTGAGGACAACCTGCTGTTTACCCTTGAGAACGGCGCGCAGCAGAAGGTGAACTTGCGGACTTACAGTTGGGATGCGCTGAAACTCACGGATCTGGTGGTGAGCCGCGATACGACCATCGAGTCGGACAAGCCCGTAGTGGTGTATGGCAGCGGCATCCGCGTCGACAGTGCGGCCACGCTGACGCTGCGCAACACGACGCTCTATTTCCACGACGGCGCGGGCATGGACGTATGCGGACAGTTGGTAGCTGAGAACTGCGTGTTCCGTGGTGACCGTCTGGACCACATGTTCAACTACTTGCCCTACGACCGTATCAGCGGCCAATGGCGAGGTATTAGCATCACTTCGTCGTCGAGCTATAACATGTTGAATAATTGTGAGATACGAAATGCATGGGATGCGCTTGACTGCGACAGCACAGCCATTCAGATGGTAGGGACTATCGTGCATAACAACCGTGGGGTGGGGCTGTCGGCCCGCAACTCTCAGGTGGCACTCAGCTACTGCCAGTTTACCAATACCCTTGGCGACTGTCTGGCGTTGAAGGGTTGTGAGGCTGTGGTGGACCATTGCACGCTGGGGCAGTTCTATCCTTTCTCGGCCGACCGTGGTGCCGCGTTCCGTTTCACCAATACCAATATGCCGATGCTCCTGCTGTGTACCAATACTCTTGTTACTGGCTATGCCGACGATGTGGTGATGGGCGAGATGCAGGATACAACTGTCGTCTTCGACTACCGTTTTGCTGACTGCATCCTGCGCACGGACTCCGTAGCCGACAAGGAGCGCTTTGAGCGCATTATCTGGGAGACGCCCAAGGACTCTGTTCAGGGGAAGCAGCACTTCAAGACCATTGACGAGGAAAACCTCTACTACGACTTCACCATTGACAGCATCTCGCCAGCTTTTAAGCTCGGCATCGGGCGTATCATCACCGACTGACGCGAGGCCTCTCCCTACTTTTTGATGCCCTTCATCGACAGTGAGATGCGCTGACGGCGCAGGTCGACACCAATGACGCGTACACGGACATGCTGGTGCAGGCGCACCACTTGTGTGGGGTCGCTGACGTAGCGGTCGGCGAGTTGTGAGACGTGGACGAGGCCGTCCTGATGGACACCGATGTCGACAAAGGCTCCGAAGTTGGTGATGTTGGTCACGATGCCGGGCAATTCCATACCTTCGCGCAGGTCGTCGATGGTCTCTACCGAGGCATCGAAGTCGAATACCTCTATCTGCTCACGCGGGTCACGACCGGGCTTTTCCAGTTCCTTCATGATGTCAGCCAGTGTCGGCAGACCCACGTCGTCGGTCACATACCGTTTGATGTCTATCTGTTCACGCGTACCTTTATTATGTATCAGGTCGTTGACCGTACATTGGCAGTCTCGGGCCATCTGCTCGACGACATGGTAGCTCTCGGGGTGGACTGCGCTGTTGTCGAGCGGGTTCCTGGCATCGGGGATGCGCAGGAAACCGGCACACTGCTGATAGGCAACAGGTCCTAAGCGCGCCACTTTCTTCAGCTGGGCGCGGCTGGTGAAGGCACCGTTGGCACGCCGGTAGTCGACGATGTTCTGTGCCAGCACGGGGCCAAGTCCGCTGACGTAGGTCAGCAGGTGCTGCGAAGCGGTGTTCAGGTTGACGCCCACCTGGTTGACACAGCTCTCGACGGTTTGGTCGAGCGAGTGCTTGAGTTGCGTTTGGTCGACGTCGTGCTGGTATTGTCCTACGCCGATGCTCTTCGGGTCAATCTTCACCAGTTCTGCCAGCGGGTCCATCAGGCGGCGGGCAATGCTGACGGCACCACGCACGGTGACGTCCTCGTCGGGGAATTCGTCGCGGGCCACTTTCGAGGCTGAGTAGACGGAGGCGCCGTCCTCGCTGACGACGAAGACTGATGGCTTTCCGGAGGTTCCGGATATTCTGGAGTTTCCGGATATTCCGGATTTTCCGGACTTTCCGGATAATTCGGAGAGACTTTCTTCCACAAACTCCTTTGTCTCGCGGCTGGCGGTGCCGTTGCCGATGGCGATGGCTTCTATCTGGTAGTCGGCAATCATCTGCTGGACGTGGATGCTGGCCTGCATGCGGTGGTTGACAGGCGGGTGCGGGAAGATGGCCTCGTGGTGCAACAGGTTGCCCTGGGCGTCGAGGCACACCACCTTGCAGCCGGTACGGAAGCCGGGGTCGATGCCCATGACGCGCTTCTGGCCGAGTGGGGCAGAGAGCAGCAGCTGGCGCAGGTTCTCGGCGAAGACGCGGATGGCCTCCTCGTCGGCACGCTCTTTGCTGAGGTTCATGAACTCCGTTTCTATCGATGGCAGTAGCAGACGCTTGTAGCCATCCTCGACGGCCTCTGCCACTAATCGCTGGCAGGCACCATTACCACGTACATAGTTTCTTTGCAGACGGTTGACGGCTTCCTCGTCGTCGATGGTCAGGTTCAGGCGCAGGATGCCCTCTTCGGCACCGCGCCGCATGGCCAGCAGGCGGTGGCTGGAACAGCGCTTCAGAGGCTCCTCCCACTCAAAGTAGTCGCTGTATTTCTGAGCCTCGTCTGAGTCTTTCTTGGCCTTAACCACCTTGGACACGATGAAGGCTTCGCGGCGGAAGGCCGAGCGAATCTGGTTGCGGCTACGCTCGTCCTCGCTCACCTGCTCGGCGATGATGTCCTGAGCACCCTTTAAGGCGGTGGCGATGTCAGAAACATCGCCCACAACAAAACGTTGGGCTGCGCGTTTGGGGTCGTTCTCGCGCTGCATCAGGAGTATTGTGGCCAACGGCTCCAGTCCCTGTTCGCGGGCAACCTGAGCGCGGGTGCGGCGCTTGGGCTTGTAGGGCAGGTAAAGGTCTTCCAGCTTGGTAGACTCCCAGCAGTCGCTGATGCGCTTCTGCAGGTCGGGGGTCATCTTGCCGGCCTCTGTGATGGTTTTGACGATGGTGTCCTTGCGCTTGGCTATCTCCTGCAGCCGTTCGCTGCGGTTGCTGATGGCCGTAATCTGCACCTCGTCGAGTCCGCCCGTGCGCTCCTTGCGGTAGCGTGAGATGAAAGGGATGGTGCAGCCCTCGCTGAGCAGCTTGAGCGTGTTCTCGACGGCCTGCTCAGCAAGGTGCAGTTCCGAGGCTATCAGTTGGGTAAATATCTTGATGTGTTCCATTCAATTTTCAATTTTTCCTACGAGCTTTGCTCGCTTATACCTTTAGGTGTAAGAATTCTCTAATATTTGCTTTCGTGCTTGATGTTGCGAATGTGCAGAAGAATGCCCGCCACGATGAGCAGTAGTCCTGTCAGCAGCAGCGAGTTATGGCTGGAGAGCGCGTTGATGCGCGTCAAAATCAGCGTGATAGTTCCTAATATAATAAGGAGTATGCCAAGATATGGGGTGTATTTCTTCATAAAATAGTTAAATTTTGTGCAAAACTACGAAATAATTATGAATTATGTATGATGAATTATGAATAATTTCGTACCTTTGCAGCCGCAATTTGCAAAAATAACATTAATTAATTATTTAAGTAGTATGAATCAATACGAAACCGTTTTCATTTTGACTCCCGTTTTGTCTGATGAACAGATGAAGGAAACGGTCGCTAAATTCAAGAAGGTGCTCACCGATAAGGGTGCAGAGATTCTGAGTGAAGAGACCTGGGGACTGAAGAAGATGGCTTATGCTATCCAGAAGAAATCTACAGGTTTCTACTGCCTCGTAGAGTTCAAGGCTGAGCCATCAGTAGTGAAGGTGCTGGAGACTGCTTTCCGTCGTGACGAGAAAGTCATCCGTTTCCAGACTGTTAAGCTTGACAAGTATGCCATTGAGTATGCTGTGAAGCGTCGTAACAAACTTGCTAATAAAGAGGAGGCTTAAACTATGGCACAAGAATCAGAAATCCGCTATTTGAATGCTCCTTCTATCGACACGAAGAAGAAGAAGTACTGCCGCTTCAAGAAGAGCGGTATCAAGTACATTGACTACAAGGATCCCGAGTTCCTGAAGAAGTTCCTGAACGAGCAGGGTAAGATTCTGCCCCGCCGTATCACCGGTACCTCTCTGAAGTATCAGCGCCGTGTGGCCCAGGCCGTCAAGCGTGCCCGCCAGATCGCTCTGCTGCCTTACGTAACTGACATGATGAAATAATAAGGAGGAGGACGACAATATGGAAATTATACTGAAAGAAGACATTATCGGTCTGGGATATAAGAACGATATTGTTAACGTGAAGTCAGGCTATGGCCGTAACTACCTCATCCCTCAGGGTAAGGGTGTTATTGCTTCTCCCATGGCTAAGAAGATTCTCGCCGAGAACCTGAAGCAGCAGGCTCACAAGCTGGCTGCCCTGAAGGAGGCTGCCGAGAAGAAGGCTGAGGCCATCAAGGATGTTGCCCTGACCATTGCAGCCAAGGTTAGCACTACCGGCCAGCTCTATGGTTCAGTAGGTGTCAATCAGGTAGCTGAGGAGCTGAAGAAGCTGGGTCATGAGATTGATCGCAAGATTATCACCATGAAGGATGCCAAGACCATTGGCGACTTCGCTGCCCTGGTTCACTTCCACAAGGAGGTAACTGTCGAGATTCCCGTGAAGGTTATTGCCGAGAACGCTGCTGAGCTGAAGGCTGCTGCTGAGGAAGAGGCTGCCATCAAGGCTGCTGCCGAGGCAAAGGCTGCCGCTGCTGCTGCCGCCGCCGAGGAGGTTGAGGCTACCGCTGAGGAAGAAGAGGCTGCTGCTCCTGTTGAAGAGTAATTTAACGCTGTAAAGCAAATCATAGCTTGTTATAAAGCTGTTAAATCCCGGTTGCTCAAGGCAATCGGGATTTTTCATGCTGTATGATGGTCCTACGAGCTCTGCTCGCTTTGACTTTCAGGTCAAAGAATGGATAAAAAAAACCGCCGGACCTAAGTCCAGCGGCAATTCTCTCAATTCGTTCGAGCTAATTACTTAACGCTATCAGCAGCAACAGTGTCAGCAGCAACAGTGTCAGCAGTGTCAGCGGCAACGGTGTCAGCGCTATCAACTACTGCGATAGAATCTGAATCAACGGCCTCAGCCTGAGCGGTCTTGTTACCACAAGAAGCAAACGAAATAGCTGCAACAGCTACGAACATAAATACTAATTTCTTCATTTTTTCTAAGCTTTTAAATCTGTAAAACAATCATTTGTTTATTAAAACGCTGCAAAGGTAGCTATTTTTTTGATACGTTGTACTTTTTTTTGTGATTTTTTTTAGTCCTTTTTTGTAACTTTTTTGCAAGTATCTATAAATCAACGTATTGCGAAATGTTAAAATTCGTGCAAAAATGACACTTAACTGAATTTTTGCTAAAAAACCGTTTAAAAGGCGTTTTTACTTTTGGTTTTTTGCTCAGTTAGTCGTAACTTTGTACCCATTAACAAGACACTCGATATTATATATGATAGATACATCAGCTTTTCAAGATAAAAAAGCCGCATATTTTACGCTGGGCTGCAAACTGAACTTCTCGGAAACTTCCACCTTTGGCAAAATGCTCAGCGAACTGGGTGTTCAGACGGCCAAAAAGGGAGAGCAAGCTGATATCTGCCTCATCAATACCTGTTCGGTGACGGAGGTTGCCGACCACAAGTGCCGACAGGCCATCCATCGCTTAGTTCGACAGAATCCTGGTGCCTTTGTGGTGGTGACGGGATGCTATGCCCAGTTGGAACCAGAACGCATTGCCAAGATAGAAGGTGTGGACCTTGTGTTGGGCTCCAACGAGAAGGCCAATCTTATCCAGTTCCTGTCGGAGGAGTTTGTCAGTCGAGGCTCAGCCTCGACCTACGAGACAGTGGTGCAGACAGCGGCTCATAGGACAGCGGGAGAAGGGGCATCATACCTGACTCAGAAGACGAAGGACATCAAGAGCTTTGCTCCCAGTTGTTCGCGTGGCAATCGTACGCGCTATTTCCTGAAAGTGCAGGACGGCTGCGACTATTTCTGTACCTATTGTACTATTCCATACGCTCGTGGCTTCAGCCGCAATCCCAGCATAGCCTCGCTGGTGGCGCAGGCAGAGGAGGCCGTCCGTGAAGGCGGCAAGGAGATTGTGCTGACGGGGGTTAACATTGGCGACTTCGGCAAGACGACAGGAGAGTCGTTCTTGGACTTGGTGAAGGCGTTGGATGCCGTAGAGGGCGTTAAGCGCTATCGCATCAGCAGCCTGGAACCTGACCTCCTCAGCGATGAGCTCATCGACTTCTGTGCGGGTAGCCGTGCCTTCATGCCCCATTTCCATATTCCCCTGCAGAGTGGCAGCGACACTGTGCTGCGGCTCATGCATCGCCACTATGACCGTCAGCTCTTTGCCGACAAAATTCACCGTATCAAAGCGGTCATGCCTGAAGCCTTCATTGGCGTCGACGTGATGGTGGGGTGCCGTGGTGAGACACCTGAATGCTTTGAGGAAACATTCGACTTTCTGAACGCCCTTGACGTCACCCAGCTGCACGTCTTCCCATACTCCGAACGTCCAGGTACGGCAGCCCTGAAGATTCCCTATGTCGTAAGTGAAGCCGACAGGCATGCCCGCAGCCAGCGCCTGCTGGCGCTGTCGGACGAGAAGACGCAGGCCTTCTATGCCCGTCATATCGGACAGACGGCTGAGGTGCTCTTTGAAAAGGCTCCTCGCGGCAAGGCCATGCATGGGTTTACCAAGAACTACATCCGCGTAGAGCTGCCGGCTGCCGAAGCCCGTGAGGAATACGACAACCAGTTGATGACTGTCCGCCTCGGCACCTTCAACTACGACCGCACCGCCCTCCGCGCTCTCTTAATAGTCCACTAAATTTTTCTGCTCTTTGTTTTGCTGTTTTCATTTTAATTCGTATCTTTGCAGACGTCATTAAGACAAACATATAATAGGAAGTATAACTTAAAACAACGATTAAGCAAGAAACAGACAGTACAGACATCATTCGGGAGCCTACCGCTGCACCAGGTGCCGCACTCCCAAGGGACTAACGAGACAAACAATTATTATTACTAACAAATAGAATTGCGCGTCGCACTCCCGTTCGTACTTTTTAGATAACTTGAGCTTTCTGCTCTTGTCTCTCTCAATTCGAATCCGCCAAAATTCAACACCGAGAGCAAGCTGTTCAGAAGGTTCACGTCCGTAGATGGGCGTGAACTGTTCTTGCTTGTTTGGTGTGAGGTTACTTGGCGGTACCAGAATTGAGAATAAGCATCGGATGGTTGCACGCCTTTTCTTATTTTAATTACCAAAAACTTATTATGAAAAGATTAGCGCAAAACTTGTTGCAAATTAACATGAGGTTTGTATTGATGACGATATTAATGCTGTGTGGTATTAACGCAACTGCTAAAAAAACTGGAATGTATTTGTTCTTCGATCTTCCGCAAAATCATATTTATGAGGATTCTATCATAAAATTGGTCATTGCTTTTGAAGGAAATGCAAAACTTGTCTTATATAATAAGACCGATAATGTCATTTACGTTGATAAGGAGAATACATTTGCATATATTAACAATGTTCCAGAGAATCTTTTTAAAAACTCGGTTCAGACCGTAAGTCATTCTAACAATACAGGTGCTTCTGTCAATTTGGGAAGCGTGGCTGGTGCACTGGGGATTAGTGGGCCTTTAGGAACACTTGCCAATGGTATTAATGTTGGCGGGGGAAGTGGGAATACCAGTGGCACTATGACTTATGAAAAACGCATCTTATCTGTTGCACCAAAATCTACAGCATTTCTTTATGAATGGAATCCCGTTGAAGACTTGTTTAAAACGAATTATTGTATGTCAACAGGTTCGATTGGCGAAAATGGATATTTTAATTACCCTCATAAAGAAAAATTTAAGAAAGGAATGGTGAGGAATTTTCCACCGACAGGAAGTCCCTTACATTATAATGCCATTGTAAGGTATTCTATTACTGAGAATTTTTCAGCTTATACACAGGCTCAAACCGATAATTATCTGGCTCATATTGTCATTGACAGCTATAAGGGCGTAAAAAAGGGGCCTCAATACAGGACAATTAGTAATGCATATTGCAATAATTTACCATACGTGGCAACAGTTGTCGGTATGGGAGACTGGTTAAGTTGGTTTTTGTTAGGATCAGGAATTGTCTTGACGGTTGAGGGTTTACTTATTGCTAATGTCATACCTCTTAAATAAAAGACTATGTTCAATAAAAACTTCATACAGAGATATAAAAAAATAATTTGTGATATTTTGTTGTCTTTCATATTGCTAACATTAGTTTCCTGTAATGCAGCAGTATTGGAGGGTATTGTTGCTGGTATGAATAATGCCAGTAATGCAATGATGTATGGTGGGGCTATGTATGGTGGCGGAAGCTCTATGTATAGTGGCGTGCCCTATTCGTTGAGTCCGGACGTTGCTGTTGAGCAAGCTACACAAGTTATTAATAACAATGTGAAGCAGTATATAGAAGAAGAACAACGGCAAACAAAGAGAGTTCAAGAAAATTTGAATAATCAGATGAGTAACTTTTGGGATAATGTTTCAGTTTCATCAGATGTAGCTCCTGTTGTTCCCGTTTATGATGTCAATAATATATCCACTCAAAATATGACAAATCAAGGTAGTACAACTAACAGTGCGGTAACGAGTCGTTCTGGAACTACATGTTACCTTTGCCATGGCTTAAAAAAATGCTGGACCTGTAATGGCAATAGGACATATCTTGTCTATGGAAAATACGTTAAGTGTCCTAATTGCACTGATGGCCTTTGCAGCCACTGTCATGGGAGTGGATTAAAGTGATAGTTAGATTAGGTGACAGTTCCTTGATTCGTTTTCCCCAACATCTTCATCCCCGGCTCCACGTTCAGCATGGAGTCGGGGGTGAACTTTTGTGGAATTCATATATATATATGATAGCAAAACAAATTTTTATCCTACACTTCCTACACTCCCAACACCTAACCCAGGTGTAGGAAGTGTAGGATCTTTTTTTATTACACAATAGCATGATTTTCCATGATTCGACGCTATTTTGCTTCATCTTGAGTCTATTCCATAACGCCATTTCAGCATTCTTATAACCATTCAAGTGTTTAAATTCTCGTGAGAATTCAAGCTTTCTGATGGTCATCGCTGATGGTTTGAACGTAGCAAACCTTCAAATTCTCGTGAGAATTTATCAGTTTGCTTCATGCTAAAGTCTTTTCGTGTTGTAAGTTTAACCGACTCAGCCCGAAGCGCTTTACAATTTCGCCATAACACTAAACCATATCATGTACTTCAAACACTGCAAACACTGAATAAGAAAATACAACGTGTCACCCTTGTGTCAGCGTGTGCCACCATTTAAAACGCTGCACGCCCTTTGTACATCGTGGTTGTGTCAGCGTGTCAGCCTTTTTTTCAAAATTTCATAGTAGGATACATTTTACACGTCTCCAAAACAACGTCTCACTGAAGACGCGTAGAAGGCTTTTGGATTTATGTGTGATAATTGCTACAAAAACCCCTGTAAAATGCAAAATTTCGGCAATTTTCTTGCTTGTTGCCGAATTTTTGTATATCTTTGCAACGTGAAACTCTATGATAAGGCTGATAAAGGATGAAGAATTATAGTCAAGACATCATGGAATATGCAGCAATGCATCCCTATTTTGGCTTGCAAGACCTGTATGCACATCTTGACGGGAAAGCGGATATTTCCCGTCAGACAATTTCATGGTATCTGACGAAGCTAACCGAATCGGGACAGTTGCGCCGCATCGGACATGGAAAATATGCTAAGGCCGACAAACAGCAGTTTGCTATTGTCCCAACAGAAGAGCAGCAAAGCCAAAACGAAATGCTGAAACAGCATTGGCCGTTTGCCCATTTCTGCATCTACGACGGTAGCGCAATCACTCCCTTGCAACATCTTTTGGCTGCAAACAACATTACCTATATTGAAACTGAGCGAGAAGCGACTTCTGCCGTATTCAACCATCTGAGAGATGAAGGACGGACGGCTTATCTGCGTCCCACTCGCGAGCTTATATATAATTATATAGATTTGTCGAAGCCCGCCATTTTCGTAAAACCACTTATTACGGAGTCCCCTGTTCAGGAAAGTGATGGCGTATTGGTGCCGACTTTGGAGAAGCTGTTGGTGGATTTGCAGAAAGACGCCGATTTCTTCTACTTACAGGAAGCAGAGGGCGTGAACATCTTCCGCAATGCCTTGTCGCTTTACGCCATTAACGAAAGCCGACTGCTACGCTATGCCAGCCGTCGGGGTATCAGAAAAGAAATAGAAGCCATCGTCAAATCTATCAATTCAAATGATTAACAAGGAATGTTTTACCACCGAATGGATCGCACAGAAATCCATCGAACTGAAATACAATGACAAGAACCTCATAGAGAAGGTTATCCGTGCTTTTTCCCTCCTTGAAATGCTTGCAGCCTCCGGCTGTCCATTCCATTTCAAAGGCGGTACGAGCCTGATGCTGATTCTAGGTGACGAATCACATAGGCTCTCAATCGACGTTGATATTATGTGCCCACCGGGAACAAACATCGAGGACTATCTGAAGGACTGTGCCCAGAGCGGTTTCTTGGAGTACCAGCTTGTAGAACGCCGCCAGGCTGGAAAGGATGTGCCGAAGAGTCATTCAAAGTTTTTCTACCAGGTGGCTTTCAAAGGCCAGTCTGATACGACATCTTTCATCCTGTTGGACGTACTCTATGAGAATTGCCACTATCACAAGACTAACACCTTCGACATCGTGAGTCCGTTCATCAAGGTGGATGGTGAGCCTCAGAAAGTTACAGTTCCTTCTGTTGAGGACATTTTGGGTGACAAGCTTACTGCCTTTGCACCTGAGACAACGGGCATCCCTTATTACAAAAAAGACAGACTGACCACATTGGAAGTCATCAAGCAACTCTATGACGTAGGCCGCTTGTTTGACAGAATGTAGGATATTGACATCACATCCCGATCTTTCAAGGCGATTGCTGATGTGGAACTTGGCTACCGTAACCTGGGGCACGACCTCTCACAAATCTATCAGGACATCAGGCAGACAGCACTCAATATCAGCACGAGGGGACTTGTAGATAAGGATAAGTTCGCCTTGCTGCAAAAGGGCATTATCAGCATCAAGCCGTTTATGTATAAGAGTGCCTACCGCATAGAAGAAGCCATCATTGATGCAGCAAAGGCTGCTTACTTGGCTACTCTTATAGAAAAAGGGCAGGAAACCGTTGAACGATTCCCCGCCACTCCTTTGACTGAAGATTTGCAGATTGAGCCAGTGCTGACTAACAAATTGAACAAGCTGAGGATTGGATTGCCCGAAGCATACTACTATTGGGCAAAGACCAGCCAGCTACTGGCAAAGTAAGGCTATTTCCTTGCTGCCTGTTTGCGGTCATCCTCCTTCATCCGCCAGTTCAGTTCATTGGTCATCTCTTTCAGTGACACATCGCCGTCGTTGATGCACTTCTTGGTATGGAGTCCATAGATAAGTTCTATAAAGTCCGTGTTTTGTCCCGTCCATCGTAGTCCTGACGGGACATTTCTTTCATTGAGAGATGGGACTTCAAGCGTGTACTCATCCACTCGTTGCCAAAGGTCAAAGCGGAAGCGGCCTTCATCAATGAATGCTTACTGTTATGCGGTCGCCATCGAATAGGAGCCGACGCTTCCGAGCGTCGGTGTTGTTTGCAGGTCCGACGCTCGGAGGCGTCGGCTCCTAAATCGTCAGTGGACGTACAGGGAAAAACTGTCTCTTCTGATGACTCTCGCTGATGGTTAAGATAAAGCAAGCCCTTAAATTCTTGAAAGAATTTAAAGGTTTACTTCAAGCTAATTATCAGGTGATTCTGTTCGGTCGATTTTTTCAAATCCGATAGCATCGGATATATGAAAAAGTGAAATTTGTTTGGAAGGTTTGAGGAAAAAGTGTAACTTTGCAAAAAGAAATGCGATGAAACAGGCTGAAAAGTTTAAGGTAGCAATAGTCATACTGAACTGGAACGGGGCGAAGATGCTGCGCCAGTATATGCCAACGGTGCTGAACTACTCGCGTGACGAGGCGACGGTGATAGTCGCTGACAATGCCTCGACGGATGATTCGCTGGAACTGTTGCGGAATGAGTTTCCAGAGGTCCGGCTGATAGTGCTGGACAGGAACTGGGGTTTTGCCGAGGGCTATAACAAGGCTCTGAAGGAGGTGGATGCCGAGTATTACCTGTTGCTGAACTCCGACATCGAGGTGACACATCACTGGCTGACGCCTATGATAGAGTTTATGGATGTTCATCCTGAGGTGGCTGCCTGTCAGCCTAAGTTGCTCTCTATATATAATAAGGATATGTTTGAGTATGCCGGGGCGAGTGGGGGTTACCTTGACCGCTATGGCTATCCTTTCTGTCGTGGGCGCATCTTTGACACCCTGGAAGAGGACAACGGCCAGTATGATACGCCTGCTGAGATACTCTGGGCTACTGGTGCTGCCCTGATGGTACGTTCCAAAGACTATTGGGACGCTGGCGCACTTGACGGTCGCTTCTTTGCCCATAACGAAGAGATAGACCTTTGCTGGCGCTTGCGCATCCGTGGCCGAAAACTGTATTGTCAGCCAGACAGCTACGTCTATCATGTAGGGGGCGGCACGTTGCCCAAGGGCAATCCCATGAAGACCTTCCTGAATTTCCGCAACAACTTGACGATGCTCTACAAATGTCTGCCTGACAGCGAACTGCACCATGTCATGCGCTGGCGCTGGTTTCTTGACTACGTAGCAGCTTGGGAGACGCTCATCGTGAATCGTAACTTGGGTGATTTCAAAGCTATCTACAAGGCTCGCCGTGCCTTCCAGAAGTGGAAGAAAGACTTTGAAGCCGATCGTCAGCAGATTCAGGCTACACGGGTGGCAGAAAAAATACCAGAGCAACGACCGTTCTCATTGCTCTGGCAGTATTACGTGAAAGGGCATAAGCATTTCAGCGCGCTTCCCTGACGGCTACTAACGCTCTTCCTTGATAGCTACTTTGACGGGCTGCTCCACTTCACGCTTCCACGCCTTCAGGTAGTCAAACCACTCTTTGGCCGAGTGATAGCCGAAGGTCTCGTTTGCTGAGGTGTAGGTCACCTTGTAGGCCATGCTGTTGCCATCGACTTTCAGAACGTAAGTGTAGTTGTCCTTATTAGCAGGTTCCTCACTGGCAATGTTCTTCTGAGGTACGCATACGGCCAGACCTACCGTTTCGCGCTTCCACTTCAGGGTGTCTGTTGACGGGTAGTCCGTACCCCAGCAGGCACGCAGCCCCTGTTTGTCGCTGAACTCCTCAGAACCCTTGACATTGATAATGCCGGTCGAGAAACGATAGCCAGTGACGTCTTTATTGAAGAATACATCTACGTCAGTATCACGATGGCCAGCGTATTGTGTATAACGTAAGGTCATGTTCAGCGGGGTGGGGGCGGCATTTCCAGGAGCAGGAGCCTGCCATCCGCGATCTACCAGTTCTATGATGGTGCGCAAGGGACCATAGGAGATGATGCGTTGTGTACGGCTGCGTACTGGTTCGACATGAGTAGGTTCCTTACCGTTCCACCCGCGGAAGGCACCAAGGCCGAACGTCTGACCGACCCACAGCACGTCGTCGCCATAGCCTTGCTGCTTTTGCTCGTCCGTCGTATAGAACTGTGTTTCTTTGAGTTCCAGCTGTTTCTTAAACTTGCCATAGAGGTCCAGCGTCTGACGGGCATCGAAGTAGATGCGGATGGCGTTGAGTTCGCTCTCGAAATCGACGCCGTGGTGGTGCTGCAGGTTATAAGTGTAGGCTGCATCACCGCGAGCCGTGATGGCTTCGATGTAGTTGTTCTGCTGGTGCTTCTTCAAGGTCTTGTCCTTGGTGTTGGCCATCACCATCTCCGCATAGACGCGGGCTGGGTAGTGACGCGGCTCACCCATGTCGGAAAGAGAAACCGTAAACACTTTTGTCTCCTTTTTTCCCATATCTGTGAGAAAGCATAGCTCGTCGAAGGTTTCGTCCTGATTCAGGTCGTCTAACTGACAGGGAACTTCCTGACCATTGCTCGTGACCAATGCTGAGCGAATATCACCATAGAGTGAGAGGCTTATGACCACAGGGACATCGGTACGTGCCACGTTGAGAGGATTGCTGACTGTAACGGTGATGATGCGATTGGCCATCATGGCACTACTGATGGCTGTCAGTAAGAGTAGGGTGAATGTTTTCTTCATAATTCTTGGTAGTTTGTTTTCTGCAAATTTCACACAAATAAACGAATACAACCCCAAAAATGCACTTTTTTTTATCTTTTTTAGGTTAAAATTTGGTTTTTAAAATATTTTTTAGTAAATTTGCATCGGATTTTAACATTTTGTAGACTTCATAGTGAGTAAGATATACGCCATATTGTTCTTCATCATGTTAGTCTGCGTTGGTTGTGAGTGGCAGTTGAAGTCTGCTGACACCGACTCGGAAGACGTTCAAGTGAGTATTGAACGCTACGACCGTATTGAGAGTCTCTACCTGACTACAGGGGATTTGTCTGCCCTTCAGCAGATGAATACCGTCTATCCCATGCAGACCCGCATGCTCATAGAAAACGTGCTTCGCATAGGAAAGGTGGACGATGAGCAGATAAATGCACGGCTCTTGCATTTCTTTCAGGACTCCACGCTTCAGCAGATGCTTGTTGATGTTAAGAAACAGTATGAGAACATTGATGACCTTAACGACGAGCTGTCATCGGCATTTGAGCGTCTGAAGGAGGAAATCCCCACACTGGAGGTGCCGCTGGTCTATACTCAGATTGGGTCTTTTGACCAAAGCATCATTGTCGGAGGCAACACATTGGGCATCAGTCTGGACAAATATTTGGGCAGTGACTATCCTTTCTACCTCAATCACTATGATGGTGCGCAGCGCAGTATGATGACACGCGAGATGATAGTTCCGGACTGTCTGAGTTTCTACTTGCTTAGCCTTTATCCTCTAACAAGTCAGGAGGACACGCTAACCCTTCATCAGCGCGTAGAGCATATGGGCCGCATCCAGTGGGTGGTGAATACCGTCACAAAGCGTAAGGTATTCAGCAACGATTATGTCAACAGGGCAGAGCGACTCATGCGGCACAACACGAAGATGTCGGTTGACAAACTGTTACGTACAGCAGAATAATAGACTTTTTACTTTTTTGAACGACTAAGTCCTTTCTGCAGGAAGTCCAGATATTTGTCAATGTCTTCGTCATAGGATCTGCTGCCACAGAGAGGTTTCCCGTCGCTTGAAAGCAACACGTAGAAAGGTTGGGCATTTGCTCCGAATTTGTGACTTTGCAGGTAGCTCCATTTGGCTCCTACCGTTCGCAGCACCTTTGTACTGCCGTCCTCATCCTTCACCTCGAAGGGCTCGTCCAGTGGCGTCTTGTCATCGACATAGAGGGAAATCAGTACATAGTCATTATTCAGCATGTCGGCGACACGCGGGTCTGTCCATACGGCAGCCTCCATCTTACGGCAGTTCACACATCCAAAGCCTGTAAAATCTATCAGTACGGGTTTGCCCTCAGCCTTGGCGGCAGCCATTCCCGCCTCATAGTCCGTAAAACGGGCTTCAACGGTCTTGGTGTTGAGGTTGAAATCCAGTGTGTTCATGGGTGGCGCAAAGGCGCTGACCGCCTTGCAGGGAGCTCCCCACAGCCCAGGAACCATATAGAGGGCGAAGGCCAACGACAGGATACCGCCCATAATGCATAGAACGGGCATGGGCTTATGGATGTCGCCTCCCACTTCGTCTTCCTGGAACTTCAGCCAACCACACAGATAGGCTCCCAACAAAGCGAAGATGACAATCCATAGTGACAGGAATACTTCGCGGTCAAGCAGATGCCATCCATAAGCGAGGTCGGCTACGGAGAAGAACTTCAGTGCAAAGGCCAGTTCAATGAAACCGAGGACCACCTTCAGCGTCGTCATCCATGAACCAGATTTCGGCGCTTGTTTCAGCCATGAGGGGAACATGGCGAAGAGGGTGAACGGTAATGCGAGCGCCAGCGCAAAGCCAAACATACCCATGGCGGGGGCTATCCAGTTGTCGCTGGTGGTGGTCTCGACGAGCAACAGGCCAATGATGGGTGCCGTGCAGGAGAATGACACCAGTACCAGCGTAAACGCCATGAGGAAGATGCTTACAAAGCCACTTGTTGCCGATGCTTTAGTATCGACGGCATTGGCCCAGGAGTCGGGCAGCTTGATTTCAAACCAACCAAAGAATGAAAGAGCAAAGACCACGAGTAGCAGGAAAAGGAAGATATTAAAGACGGCATTCGTCGACATGGCGTTCAACGTGTCGCTGCCAAAGAATGCTGTAACTAAAAGTCCCAGCGCCAGATAGATGACGATAATGCTGATGCCATAGGTGAAAGCGTCCCGGATACCTTTCCGCTTGTCGCTTTTGGCTCGTTTCAGGAAAAAACTCACAGTCATGGGGATGATAGGCCAAATGCAGGGCATACAGACAGCCAGCAGTCCGCCGACAAATCCCATCAACAGGATATAGAGTAGTGAATGGTCTGTCAGGCTGTTATTGCCGTCGCCCTCCCTCAGTTCGCTAATGACGGGTTCCCAAAGGGATAGTTCGTTAGAGGATTGCTGTAATGTGTCTATAGCAACATGCTGATTTTCAGTAGATAAACTATCTTCAGTGGCTGATGGTATGGAGGTGGCAACATCTTGTTCTTTGGTCGTTTGTGGTTCCTCTTGCTGTTCCGCTTTAATGGGCGATTTTCCAGACAATTTCAGTGGTACTTCCGATGGTGGCATACAACTCTCATCGTTGCAGGCGCCATATTCCAGATAGCAGTCAATCTGATAGTTGGGCTTGGTGAACCTAACTTTTTGAACAAAAGCAACGCTGCCTTCAAAGTAGCGCAGTTCCATGTCGAACATGGGGTCGTACTGTTTTATTTCCTTGCCGCGGGGCTGCAGCTTGCCAACTGTCTCCACGCCTTCCATCTTGACTGCATTGAATGATGCTGAAATGGGGCCGTCGTTGCCCAAGTTGGTGGAATATACATGCCAGCCTGTGTCTATGGTGGCAGAGAATATGATTTCAGCCTCAGCACCTCCCAGCTCTTTCAGTTGCGAGGAAAAATGTACTGGATTCAGAATCTGAGCCTTGGCAGTCATGATGGTCAGCATCATGGCTATAACCGCAAATGATGATTTTATTTTCATACTTTTCTCTTTTTTAGACCCTTTATTTGACTAATTATGCCCGCAATGCCCGCATGGCATTCAGTACGGCAAGTACCGTGACACCCACATCGGCAAAGACTGCCATCCACATGGTAGCCATACCTATGGTTGCAAGCAGCAGAATGGCAACCTTGATGCCGATGGCCATGACCACATTCTGCCGGGCGATGCCAATCGTGCGACGGGCTATGGCAATGGCTGTGGCAATCTTAGAGGGCTTGTCGTCCATCAGCACTACGTCGGCAGCCTCTATGGCAGCATCACTACCCAATCCTCCCATCGCGATGCCGATGTCTGCCCGTCTCAGCACGGGAGCATCGTTGATGCCGTCGCCGACAAAAGCGATAGACTTGTCGGACAGCAGTTGTTCCACTTGTTGTACCTTATCTGTTGGCAGCAGTTCAGCATGGTATTCATCGATGCCGATTTTTGCCGCTACTTCGCGAGCCACCTCTTCGCGGTCGCCAGTGAGCATGACCGTTTTCTCTACTCCCATCTTCTTCAACGTGGCAATGGCTTCTGTACTGTCATCCTTGATGCAATCATTGATGACGATATGTCCGATATACTTGCCGTCTACAGCAACATGGATGATAGTTCCTGTGTGGTGGCAGTCGTGCCAGGCTACACCCAGTTGTTGCATCAACTTTGTGTTTCCCACATACACGATTTTGCCAGCCACGACAGCCCGTATGCCATGTCCTGCAATCTCTTCTACGTCGCTTATTTGACAGCCATCAGCAGCCTCGTTAGGGAAGGCGTCACGCAATGCTGCGCCGATAGGGTGCGTCGAGAAATGCTCCACGTGAGCAGCCAAATGCAGCAGTTCGTGTTCATGATGATGTTCATGCTGATGCTCACAGCATTTATGGTGACAATGCTTTTCCATGTTCTTTGACTTTTTTGTTTCTGAGTGCGTTGACAATAGAATGATGGTTTATTGCTTGATTTTCTCCCAGGCATCGTTCTGGGAAGCGTTGATGTTGAAGAGAATGTCGTAGACTGATTCTTTTTCCTTCTGCGTACCCTTGCCTTTGTAGATGTTTGCCAGTTCGTCGCGCTTGTAGTCTGTCCAGATTTGAGGCAGCAGACTCAACGGCTTTTCCTGATGAGCTGTCTTGAGGTTTTCCAGGGCTGTAGTGATGTTGCCGCGACCACGCTCAACATTGTTGGCCATCTCGTCCAGTCCATTGCGGTAGTAGTCATACTGTAGTTGGCGGAAAGGCTTCATGGCTTCGTCCAAATAATCGTTGATGATAGCGAAGCGGTTGCGCGAGTCTTCGAATGCCTTCCATCCTGAAAATCCTAAGTCTTGCGCGTTGTTGGTCAGTTGCATGCAGCGCTGCAGCACGTCGGTACCGCCAAAGGGCGAGAACGAATCCAAGTCGAGGCCGATGATGAGATAAGCATAGTATGCAAAGAGCGCAGTCAGCTGGTTGTCAATCATTTCATCGTTGTAGTTCAGCTGATCGAACTCTACGAAGTCGAAGTTGAAATCAGCATCCTTATTATTATATAAGGTGGTAGTGTAGGCTGAATTATAGACGGGACGGTTAGCCTGAATCATGGCCGTACATGAGAAACGGTTGTTGTTTTTGTCGTACTTCGTCACCGTCAGGTTGAAGTTACAGACTATGCGCTCATTCTTCTGGAACTGCAACTCCGTCCATTGGCGGTCGTTCATCCACTGCTCCAGCGTCTGCTGGAGGTTTTCGAATACGGACTTGTCTGAGCCCTCAACCTGTGAACTGTTGATTTTGATCTTGACCTGAAGCTCCTGTGCGTGGGCTGTCAGCGTCATACAGCAGGTGCAGAAAACAAATAATAGGATTTTTTTCATTTGTTGTTCGTATTTTGTTTCTGTTCTCCGTTATCGTTATTGCTGGTTTTGTCGTTTTTCCGTTTCCGGAAAAGGTCACGCCAGCCGTTAAAGTCTTTCTTCATGATGATACCGATGCCCTGAGTGTTGAGACTCGACTTGGTGAAGTAGCGGTCGTTGGACTGGTTGTAGACTTTCAGGGCAAGGTTGCCTGAAGGGTAAAGCAGGTAGCGGATGTCGAAGTCGCCGATGAACGAGGGTGTTGCTGTCGTAGCCCTGTCGCGATAGCCGAACTGTCCGTTGATGAGCAGGCGATTGTTGAGCAGACGGCCACTGATCAGTCCTTCGTATTCTGCATTGTTCCATCCCTCGTCGCCTGTGGAGATATTGGCGCCGAAGTTCCAGTTGTTGCTTTTGATAACGCTATTGAGCACGGAGTTAATCTGACCAGAGAGGGTGCCCGACAAAAGACTTTGCATGGCCAGTGACGTACTATTGCGTGCCTGTTCACTCTCTGTGGCATTGTTGGCCCCTTGTGAGTAGAAGCGTCCTACTGCCAGCAGATAGATGACCTGTTGGCGCATCTCCTCTTGGCCGTTGATGAAGGAGCGTACCAATTGCTTCTCCTCACTATTGACATTAAGAATGTCAAGGTCAAAGTCCAAAATGGGGGCGCGAGGCTGTCCTGTGATATTCATGAGGCAGTTGACGCGTACTGTATTGGCAAAGGAGTTGCCGATATTGAGGTCGGAGAGTGATACGCCGTTGACAATATACTGGGCCTGCAAGTCCAGTTGGGCATCGTAGGGGTCGCCACCGAAGACAATGGTGCCACCCTCCTTAAAGGTGAATTCTTTCTTGATGACGTTCTGGATGGTGACGTTATAAGTGCCACTCTCCACTTCGTAGTTGCCAAACATGGTGAAACTTCCCTTGTTATAATAGGTAGTCTGTATGTCACCAGTACCCCGCAGCGTGATGTAATCGCCGGTAGCGGCATCCATAAGCAGGCGGATGGCGGCATCGGGGGTGGCATTGACCTTCAAGCGCAAGGTGAGGTCAGAGCGGAAGTCCTGTTGGGGGGACAGCAGATTGTTCAAGGTGTTGTTCTGCTGGTTACCTGTATTCCATTGGATAAATTCCTGACTGGTGATGACATCTGGCGTTGAGGCATTATACACCAGGAACGAGTTTTTCAGCGGTGTGACGTCGGCTTCAATGACGACGCCGTTGCCTTTGTCGTGGATACCAGCTTTACCCTGTACATAGACGGTGCCATAGAATACCTCATCGCCGAAATCTGGGAAGTCGTAGGCCATCATGTTGTCGGTATCCACGTAAATGTCGTAGGTCAGGTTAGTGAGCTCCTGATGATGGATACCTCCTGACAGAACGCCTTGATTACCATGAATGTCATAAATGGGGCAGTGGACGAATTCTATCTCGTTGGGCACCATGCGCAGCGTGTCGTTACGCATCTCGTAGGTACAGCCCAGCGTTGTGACGTGGGCTCGTCCGTTGAGAACCAGCTGTCCTGTCAGATTGATGGCGTCTAACGGACCTATCAGGCGCACGGCACCGTTGCCGTGACCGTCAATATGGTTGATGAAACTGCTGGTGAACGACTGAGCAAAGTCAAGATAAGTCCCATCGGCACGGATGCCAAGATCGATGTAGTTTCTGTCTGGCGAGACATAGCCGTTGATGTATGTCTTTGCATCAGGACCATCGTCGGCAATAGCGTGGATGTCTATCTGTTTTTCTGCCTTGTTCCAGTCCACCTGAGCGTGCAGAGTACCCATGCGACCGCCTTCAAACTTAAACTGCTTAACCTCGAGTCCTGCATTGGCCTGCAGGTCTCCGAAAACACCGCTGATGTGTCCATTACCAGTAGCCAATCCGCTGAATTCTACGGCGTGGAAGTCGATGAGGTTGAGGATGTAGCCTACCTCGATGTCTTGCAGTCTGACAACTAATGAGTCGTTTGCGGATGCGGATGCCGTACCGCTCAACATCAAGTGCTGGTCGCCGTGCTGGATGGTGAAGTCTTTGATTTCCAAATGGTTGTTGCGATAGGAAATACGGCAGGGGTGAATGTCCCATTCTGTGTCCTTGATGTTGATTTTCGAGGAGGCAATCGTGACGTTTGTAGTCTGGTGACCGTCGTGAGAGGTGTCGAAGTCTGCCATTGCTGTAATCTTACCATACATGTGCGTGTCATCATGACTATTGAAGGACAGCGAGGTTGTCAGTTGGTTATTGTAGACGCTGCCTTCCAATTGTAGCTCCATCAGGTTGCCGTCGCTGCTGATCTTGTTGAGACTGGCATCGTAGTGTAGCGTGTTGAGGGGGGACAGTATGCTGATATTCGCCATGTCATACTGGCTGTCGTTGTAAAAAAATTGAGGTATACGACACTCCATGTTTAGCTGGCGCATGTTGTTGTTGACGGTTCCGTGCAGCGTCAATGGTTTGGTCAATCGTACTGGTATGTCCAAAAACTGCTGCAGCCAGTCTGACTTGTAGACGACAGCATTGACAGCAAAGTTGTTGTTGGCTGGAGCAGCATGGGGTAGACCAGGTAAGGATGGGAGCTGGGCGGCAATGAAGTTGGTGATGCTTTGTGGCAATGTGGCGATGTTGAAGTGACCTTTGATGTCAGCATCGGCGAAGTCGCTGTTGAGTGTGATGTAACGCATCTCTCCGTCGTAGCCAGATTCCAGATGCAACTTGTCGAGGATATAGTCATCGCCGTCAGTTTTCATGGTAAAATGGTTGATATCTATGGTGCCGATAGCATCGTTCAAGTTCGTAGCCTTAATGTCTGTGGCTATGTTGGCAGAGAAACGGGCATCACCCCATTTGTCGGACAAGTGGGTGGCTTGTGGAGAGAAGTTTTCAAGGTCTGTTTTTAGCTTGATGAGGTTCAATGTGCCCTGCTTCTGCGCAACACCTTCTACCTTCAGGTGAATGTTGGGATCGTTGATGCTCAGTTCACCATGGATGTCATCAGGGGAGTAAGTACCATTGACGTTAATGTCTTGAAATTGATACCCTTTATATTCAAACTGTTGGACGGTGCCTTCGGCATTCAATTGGATCTCCTTGTTGACTGGTAGCAAACCGCTGAGGACAATCTTGGTAGAGAGAAGCCCAAAGCGGTCGTCGTCAAGGAGATGGCGCAGGTTGATGTCATGGGCATCGAACTGACCATTGAAATGCTGCTGGTCATCGATGACGAGGTTGATTGTCGCGTTGCCGGCATTCGTGTTCAGCTGATTGTTGGTCACCAGTTCCTGTAGACCAGTGCCTTTAGCAAACCCTTTCATGTGAATATCACCCAGTCTCGTGACAAGCGCAGGAACCTCTATATGTTCACCATTGAGGTTCTCGGAAATGAAGTTGACGGTTTCGTCTGACAGTTGCAGGTCGTTGATGTTAACAAACCAAGTGGGGGTTGGTAGCGTGATGTTCTTAATCCATCCGTCGACGTCTATGTTGATGTCACCTGTTTCCGACTTCACCAGCAAGTTGGTAATTTCTATGTCCTCACCCTGTCCCTTGAATGAAGACTCAATCGACAACGTACTTTCAAAGTTGTTGAATGCAGGAAGGAAACATTCTATGTCAGAGGGGGTTATGGTTGAAGGAAGAATGCTTCCTTCATAGGTGAGCGAAGGCAAAACGAAGTGTTCCCCGCGAAAATAGTATTTGGCATTGACATCGTCCATCCTTATCTCTGTGCCAGGCATCTTCAGCAGGAAGTCTTGTAGGCGACTATGGCTCTTGCCGCCTTCGAATTTCATGCTGAGGCGGTTGACATCAAGTCCAGACTTCTCCTTGAAAGACAATCGTTTGATGTTGGCATGAAGGGAGTCCTCCGTCAGCGTTTTGAGGATGATGTGTGCGCTGATGTCTGACAGCTTCAGATGGTTGGGATTAAGTCGCTCAGGTGTCTCAACGCGGTCGTAGCGGTCGTAGCTGACGCTGGAATATCGCATGATAAGTGAGTTGATGCGCAGGTTCAGGGGTGCTGTCTTTGTTGTGTCCTTTGAGGCTAACGAGTCTAAGACAAACTGGAAATTTGGTTTACTGGTCTCGTCTTTTTGGTACAGCTTGGCGTGAGCACCGAAAATCTGTGCCGTAGCAATCGACACTTTGCCTTGGGTGAATGGCAGCAGGTCGGCCCTTGCCGAAAGTCTGCCGACCTTCAACATATCCTTACCCTGCTGATCGCGGATCAGGACATCGTACAATGTTAAATGGTTAGGGAATTTGTATACAGCCCTGCCAACGCTGACATGAGTTCCAAGTTTGTCGGCCATCAATGATGCCATGCGACCGCCAAGGTATTCCTGTACTGCAGGTATCTGAAAGGTCAGTACGACAAGCAAGTATAGGCCGAGCGTGGTCCATACGACGATGTTGAATATGTACTTCAGTAGCTTCAAAACTGATAGCTTGGCTTTGCAAAACTCAGGGTTCTGCTTGAAATTTGCTACAAAATTACATCAAAAAGTTGTCATGAGGGCATATTTCGTCCTTTTTTTGTGCTTTATATGGCTATTTTTTATTAATTTTGCACCAATCATGTAGCGAGACTATTCAAATTCATAATAAATATTATTCCATGGCAAATGTAATCAAGTTACGCAAAGGCTTGGACATTCACCTTCAAGGCAAAGCTGAGGAAAAACTCATCCAACTGAAGTCAAACGGCAAATATGCTTTAGTGCCTGATGACTTTGAGGGAGTGACTCCGAAAGTGGTTGTCAAGGAAGGTGACAAGGTCAAGGCCGGGGATGCCTTGTTTGTAAACAAACAATATCCCGAAGTGAAGTTTGCCTCACCCGTCAGCGGTACCGTCCGCGAAGTGGTGCGTGGTGAACGAAGGAAAGTGCTCTGCATCAAAGTCGATGCCGATGCGCAGCAGGAGTTTACAGACTTCGGCCGGCAGAACGTCGACACAATGGATGGTGCACAAGTTATTAATGCATTGCTGGAAGCAGGATTGTTTGGGTACATCAACCAGTTGCCTTACGCCGTTTCCACGAATCCGAGTGTACAACCTAAGGCTATCTTCGTGTCGGCCCTGCGGGACAAGCCGTTGTCTGGCGACTTCCAGTATGAGGCAAAGGGACAGGAACAGGATTTCGTGACGGGTATTCAAGCACTCTCGAAGATTGCGAAGACCTACATAGGACTTGGCATTCAGCCTGACTTCCAGACGGAAATCCGCAAGCTGGGTATTGACAAGTATGCTGAACTGAACATTTTCGACGGTCCCTGTCCTGCAGGTAATGTCGGTGTACAGGTCAATCATCTCGATCCCGTCAACAAAGGCGAGGTGGTATGGACTATCGGCGACCCCACAGTAGTGCTGTTCATTGGCCGTCTGTTCAATACGGGTAAAGTGAACCTGACCCGTCGCGTAGCTCTCTGCGGAAGTGAAGTGAAGACTCCGGCTTATGTGGATATGCTGGTAGGCGAGGAGCTCTCGACGCTTTTGAGCAACAGCTATGATGCAGACAAGAATGTACGCATCATCAACGGTAATGTACTGACGGGCAAGCCAACGACAAAAGAAGGCTACCTGGGAGCCCATACAAGTGAAATTACCATTATTCCAGAAGGCGAAGATGCTGACGAGATGCTGGGTTGGATTCTTCCCCGTTTTAACCAATTCTCCGTGAGCCGCAGCTATTTCTCTTGGTTGCAGAATCCCTGGTTCTGTAGCAAGAAGAAGCAGTATGCTCTCGATGCCCGCATCAAAGGTGGTGAGCGCCATATGATTATGAGTGGTGAGTACGACAAGGTGCTGCCTATGGATATTTATGGTGAATATCTCATCAAGGCCATCATTGCCGGTGACATTGACCGTCAGGAGGCTTTAGGTATTTATGAAGTGTCTCCTGAGGACTTTGCTCTGGCTGAGTTCGTTGACTCTTCTAAACTTGAATTGCAACGTATTGTTAGGGAAGGACTTAATATCTTACGCAAAGAAAATAGTTAGTAAACGAAAGATTCCCATGATGGGAATGAACAGTTCCCTCCGTGGGAACGGATTGTTCCCATGCTGGGAATAAGCAGTTTCCTTCCTATAAACAAATAAGAACAAAGAATATGAGTTTTATAAGGAATTATTTAAATAAGGTGAAGCCGAACTTCGAGGAGGGTGGCAAGCTGCATGCTTTCCGTTCGGTGTTCGACGGCTTTGAGACCTTCCTTTACGTGCCTAATGACACGGCAAAGACGGGTGTCAATATTCACGACGCTATCGACTCAAAGCGCATTATGAGTATGGTGGTCATCGCCCTGATGCCGGCCATGCTGTTTGGTATGTACAATATCGGCTATCAGAACTATCTCGCTGCAGGAACGCTGGCAACAGCTTCGTTCTGCGAGATTTTCTGCTATGGCTTCTTGGCAGTATTGCCTAAGATTCTGGTAAGCTACATTGTAGGTCTGGGCATCGAGTTTGCCTGGGCACAGTGGAAGGGCGAGGAAATCCAGGAGGGTTATCTCGTATCTGGTATCATTATTCCGCTGATTATTCCTATCGGGTGTCCGCTGTGGATGCTGGCTCTGGCCTGTGCCTTCAGTGTTATCTTCTGTAAGGAGATTTTTGGTGGTACAGGTATGAACATCTTCAACCCTGCTGTAGCAGCCCGTATGTTCCTGTTCTTCGCTTATCCTTCAAAGATGACGGGTGATACCGTTTGGGTGGCTCAGAGCAGCATCTTCGGTCTGGGTAACGACCTGCCCGACGGCTTCACTGCTGCTACACCGCTTGGACAGCTGGCACAGAACATCACTCCCGATGCTTCTCTCCTTGATATGGCCCTTGGATTCATCCCTGGTTCTATCGGTGAAACATCGCTTGTCGCTATTGCTATCGGTGCTGCTATCCTGCTTTGGACTGGCATTGCCTCATGGCGCACCATGTTGAGCGTGTTTGTTGGCGGTATCGCACTCGCACTACTGTTCGAGCATACTGGTCAGGGCATGACATGGTGGCATCACTTCGTAATGGGTGGTTTCGCCTTTGGTGCCGTGTTTATGGCTACCGACCCTGTTACATCATGCCGCACGACTACTGGTCAGTACATCTACGGATTCCTGATTGGCGCTATGGCTATCATCATCCGTGTGATGAATGCCGGCTATCCTGAGGGTATGATGCTCGCTATCTTCTTTGGTAATATGTTTGCTCCGACGATTGACCACTTCATCGTTGAAAGGAATATTAGTAAACGCTTAAAGAGAGGAGGTACCAAATGAAACTGAATACAAACTCTAACGCGTACATTATTATATATAGCGCGATACTCGTGGTCATCGTGGCCTTCCTGCTGGCTTTCGTCTATCAGGCATTGAAGCCCATGCAGGACGCTAACGTTGCACTCGATGTGAAGAAACAGATTCTCTATTCACTCAACATCCGCGATTTGGATGGTGCCGAGGCAGAGGCCAAGTACGCTGAGGTGGTGAAGGAAGAGAAAGATATTGACGGCCAAAAGGTATATGAGTGCCAGATTGATGGTCAGGACATCATTGTTGCCAACCTGAAGGGTATGGGTCTTTGGGGCGGCATCAGCGGCTATGTGGCCATCGACAAGGATGGCAAGGTGTTTGGCGCCTACTTCAACCACGAAAGTGAAACTGCTGGCCTTGGTGCTGAAATCAAGGACTCTCAGGAGTGGCAGGAGAAGTTCATCGGCAAGAAGATTTGGGACGAGAACGGCAACGTAGTACTCTCAGTTGTTAAGAAGGTTGAGGACCCCGCTACTCAGGTAGACTGCGTAACTGGTGCTACACTGACTTCAAACGGTGTCGATGCCATGCTGAAGGAAGGTCTGAAGAATGTTGAACCTAAAGCTGAGGAGGAGTAAACTATGGCACTATTCAGTAAACAAAACAAGGAGGTTTTCACTAACCCGTTGAACCTCGACCACCCAATCCTCGGACAGGTTTTGGGTATATGCTCGGCATTGGCCGTCACAGCGCAGCTGAAGCCTGCCATCGTGATGGGACTCGCCGTAACGGTAATCACCGCCTTTGCGAATGTGATTATCTCAATTATCCGCAACACTATTCCTAATCGCATCCGTATCGTGGTGCAGCTGGTGGTGGTTGCTGCTCTCGTAACTATAGTCTCGCAGATCCTGAAGGCTTTCGCCTACGACGTCAGCGTCCAGCTCTCTGTGTATGTCGGCCTGATTATCACCAACTGTATCCTGATGGGACGCCTGGAGGCCTTCGCTATGCAGAACAAGCCTTGGCCCTCGTTCCTTGATGGTGTGGGTAACGGTCTCGGCTATGCTATGATTCTTGTCATCGTCG
>Ga0310691_10000335_pt1 | contig 93298 bp, 71 predicted proteins | sample 176DNAGHGlowgp2_FD_203887 | JGI IMG/M metagenome (GOLD analysis project Ga0310691, IMG submission 203887) | Sheep rumen microbial communities from Palmerston North, Manawatu-Wanganui, New Zealand - 1766 DNA GHGlow gp2 (v2) (version 2) | ecosystem: Host-associated > Mammals > Digestive system >...
CAGACTGTAATTGTTGAATGGTTTTCACAAGTATATTCTAACAATTCGCGAGCTCTTCGGAGCTCTTTTTTATTCTTTTTTTCTGGAAAATAGAAGAGGGTTGCCTCATCGTTTTGAGACAACCCCTTTGGTATCAAAGGTTTTCAATTGGTACGAACGGAAGCTCGATGACTTCGCCGCCACCGCCGCCTTCATTTCCGCCGCCGCCTTCGTTACCGCCACCGTTTCCGGTTTCGTTCGTGGAAGGCTCTGTGCTGCCGGAATTCGTCGGATCAGTAGAAGCATCCGGGATATCAATGACTTCGCCGGAGTTCGGATCGGTAGAACCGGAACCGCCGTTCGAAGACGGTGTCGTTTTGTCGGAGGGTTCTGTAGAACCGGATCCGTTGTTCTTGGAACTTGTGGAGCCCGGTTCGGTTGCGATCGGAAGCTCGCCCTCAGAAGTCGAGACCGGCTCGTTATTGTCGGAACCTGGCTTCGAAGAAGTCGCGGCCGTGCCATCGGATGGTGCAGATGTGCTTTCCGTAGTCGAAGAAGAACTCTCGGATCCACTCTCAGCCGTACCTGTTGAAGACTCTGCCGGTGCGGAGGTTGCATCTGATGTCGCAGATGAAGATCCCGATGTGGACGTTCCGGAAGTCGCAGACGTACCCGCGGTAGTCGTTGTGGTGGCTTCACTGGATCCGGATGTCGTGGTTGTGGAAGGATCAGTAGACGGAGACTCGCTCGGCGCATCTACAGATGTTGCCTCGTAGCCGGTGATCAGGATAGGATTTCCCGATGCGTCCGTTACGACCTTGCCATCATGGTCAGTCATTGTGATGCCGGGCACGCTGGTATCCGTATTATCCTTGCCGGAACATCCGCGCAGGACAAGAACGAGCGCGACGATCAGGATCACGCCGGCCGCAGCACATATGGCGATTAAAGTTTTTTTATTCAGATTCATATTCCCCATTCCTCTCTTTCACCCCGCTATTATATCCTGTATAAGGGCGATCATGCAAGCAGAGAGGATGGAAAGGATCAAAAGCGCATGCCAAGAGCGCGGATAGGGGTAGCTGTGAAGACAGAGAGGGCAGGAAATCAATCCGCCGGTTCGTATACCTTATCGAAAAGATCCTTCTCGACGATGTAGAAGTCGGACAGATCATTCTCGCGGATGGCGATATAGTCGCCCTCGGTACCGCGGACATAGTTATTGGCATCCCAGACGGTGAAGATCTTCACGGAACTGGTGATCGGCTTCATGTAGACGTATTCGGAGCCCTTCGTGATACAGGAGCGGATATGGTCGACCAGGTCGAAGGTCTCGCCGGAGCGGAGATTCTTAATGGTCGGACGGTACTCAGAAGATACCTTGGACTTCGCACTGCACATGTCGTAGGTCTCTCTGAACTTATCCATCGTGATCGGAACGATATCGCCGGACACACCCACCATGATGCACGTATCCGCATTCGCATTGATATCGATATCTCGCTCAAGCGTACGGACGAGAAGCGGGGTGTTATTCGTAACGAAGTCCTTACAGAAGACGACACCGACAGGGATCCTCTTCTTACGGAATCTCTTGAGACCTTCGGTGCTGATCTTATCGACACCGGCACGAAGGATCGTGCACTCGCCGGAATACTTCATGAGCTTCTGTCTAAGGAACTGCATCATGCGCAGCGTCTTATACTTCGCGGCATATTCGTCCTTGCCGATGAAACCACCGGCCTTGTTCCTGTGACCGCCGCCGAAACCGACATCCTCGGTGATGTACTCGGCAAGTTCGCTGGCTTTCGTCTCCTTAATGCAGCTGCGGATCGAGAGCTTATAGCCCGTATACGTTTCGTTAAAAGCAATACAGATATCTACACGGTCTACCTGGATCAGGAAGTCACTGATGAGACCGAGGATATTCGGGTCACAGGGCTGGACCTGAACGAGGGCGAGCCGCAGTTCGCTGTCGAAGGTAAAGTCGTTCAACGCCTGGGCGGCAATGGACAGTTCGCTAAGAGAAAGGTTCGAGTTGGAAAGACGTACGAGAGCCGCCTGGTCGAAGGCCAGCGCATCGCGCATATCTCTGTCGAGCGGGTGGTAGATCTCGGAGAACTGGTTCGTATCGCAGTAGAGACCATAGTACAGAGCCGTTGCACAGATCGGATCCTTATTGATGTCGATGCCTTCGTTACGGAAAAGCTGCCAGACCAGTGTACAGCAGGAGCCGACGTTCGGCTGGATGTAGGAATAGTCCACATCGATCCCGCAGAACTGGTGGTGGTCGATGACCGCGACCTTCGGAGCGGGGAAGAACCGGACATTTCCGGAACGGTACTGGCAGTCGGTGGTGATCAGGAGATCACAGGAACCGAAGTTGGATACACAATACTCAATGGGGATACGGAACATCTCGATCATCATGGTGAGATTGACCTTTGTGATCTTCGTGCGGCCACTGTAGATCAGGCGCACATTACAGCGATGGCTCTTAAAATACCGGTAGAGTGCGAAGCCTGACGCAATCGCATCCGGATCCGGATTGTCATGGCACTGTATGGTGATGTTCTTATATTGCGTCAATTCCGACAGTTTCATGAAATAGAAAACTGCTCCTTCCCACCCAAGAAGTTCCTAACCATGTCAATAATAACACAGTCCACCCCGCCGTTAAAAGTGATTTTGACAAGAAATCGCGAAAACTTAAGCAGATCTTAATGCAAAAGCAATAAGTTTACTTGCCATTTGACGCGGGAAGGCGCAAACTAATATAAGGAAAAAAAGGAGGAAACACCATGAGCAAAAAAAGATGGCTGGCTTTGGCCTTAGCCGGAGCTGTATCGATGTCGATGTTTTTGGGAGGGTGCAAATCTTCGAAGGAGAAAGAAAAGAAGTCGAAGGGCGAAGATAAGAAGGCAGAAGCCATGCTGGATGATTTCTGCGCCTACTTAAAGAACGGCAAGTACGAGAAGATGGACAAGCTGATCGACGGAAAGAGTGATGGTCTTACGGCCATGAAGGGGTATGAAGACTCTGAAGCGAAAGATGTCTATGAGGCTGCACGGAAGAGGTTGTCGTACAGCATAGAGAATGTATCGACGGACGAGAAGGATGAGAGCGGTGAGGCGATCATCGTGCTCTCGTATTTCGATGTAAAAGATCTGAAGAAAAAGATAGACGGCGATGCCACCGTACGGGACATTGCGAAAGCCGTTGACAAGGCGAAGGACCTCGACCTGGAGTTCGAGGTGGATCTGGTCCTGGACGATGACTGGATGATCGATGCGGGAAGTGTCGATCAGATCGCTGAGGAACTGTATTCCTTTCTGGAAGACCTGGATCTGAAAGTGACACCTACGGAGACGACCGTAAAGGTGAAAACGCTGACCGAGTTCTCCAGTGACTGGTACGATGGGAACTACAACCGTGTAGAAGGGTATCACCAGTCGACGACCTTCGTTCAGTATTCGGTCATGTTATGGGAGTGCTGCTACGGAGAGACCGTCACCTTCGAGTATATGAACGGAAGCGGCGATGTGATGTTTTCCGGTACGTACTATCTGGATAACGGAGATGACATAATCTACTGTAACTGGTACCCGACGAATCCTCTTCCGAAGGAATATATCACTTGCTATGTCTACGATGCGGCAGGCAATATCATCTCCGTAGGATGCATACAGATCTACGCGGACGGTGAAGAGATCCCGGTTTCCGATGTATACTTATATTCCGTGAAGATGGTGGACGAGAACAGTAAAGCTGTCCCGGGCTACCATGTCGGAGATACCTTTATCGCCGCCGCGGTCGAGATGGGTAATTACGGACAGCAGGTGACGCTTCTCTACACGTTCGGTTACGATGACGGACACAGTGTACAGATTCTTGAAAGCAGTTCGGTCGTCACCGATGGTTCAAGCGGTCTGATCATATGGAACGAAATACCGGATGATCTCCAACCTGGAAGGTATGAACTGAATATCACCAATATCAACGGCGAGTATCTCTGGTATCAGAACTTCTATATCGTTGACGCAGACAGTGATTTCCCGGTGGATGCGGACACGGCGGAACTGTACGATTCGTGGTGGACGATGGATCCGGAGTGCTACTATGACGAGGTCTATGTGCTCTCTCCGGATGATACGTTCGTGTATTTCTTCTTCGAGACCTATTCGTACTACAACTTCATGCAATTCGCCTATACCGTAACGGATGGCGGAGGAAATGTGCTGCAGGACGATACGGTGTTCATCATCAACAGTGACCGCGTGGATCCGATCCGTATCGATCTGAGTAATGCGAAATCCGGTCCGATCACGATAACCGTCAAGAACCCGGATGGATCGTCGTTCGTAGAGCGTTCGATCGAGGTGAAGTAATGAAAACAAGCAATAAGCTGATTGCCGCCATGTCCGCGGTCACAGGCGTACTGGTGATCGTGACCCTTGTCCTGATGTTTACCATCGGACCATGGAAGAAAGCGGAAAAGAAGTCGGAAGACATGCGTTCTCCGAGAAAAACACAGGAAACCGAGGTGGAGGACACGGATGTTTCCGAAGAAGATCCGAAGGAGCAGAGCCGGGAATCGGCCCTGATCTCCGGAAGCGAATGGGTATCTCCGGATAAGGATCCGTCCGAAGATCCGACGGATGAAACGCCGGATATGACATCGGAGGATCCGACGTCAGAGACCACCGAACCGACCACGGACGAGACGACAGAAGAATCGACCGAAGCGACCACGGAAGAAACGACCGAGGCAACGACCGAGGAAACGACAGCCGAGCCGACTCCGGTGCCGGAGACATCTAAAGAAACGGAAGAGACGAAGGCACCATCGAAATCGGGCGGATCGTACGATCTGTCCGGGATGGTCATCGTGATCGATCCGGGACACCAGAGCCATGCGAACTCGAACGAAGAACAGGTCGCGCCCTGGACGGATGAAACGAAGCCGTGTGTATCGGCAGGAACGACCGGCGTGGCCACAGGCCGTCCCGAATATGAAGTGGTCCTTGAGATCGGACTTCGGATGCGCGACGTGCTCGAATCCATGGGTGCGACGGTCATCATGACCCGGACGACCAACGATGTGAATATCACGAATATCGAGCGGGCAGAGGTGGCCGTCAGTAACAACGCAGACGTATTCCTGCGGCTTCACTGCGATGCATCCGACAGCTCCTCGGCACGGGGCATCGGCGTCTTCGTATGCAGCCGTGGAAGTCTTTCCGACTATGTGGTCACATGGGGAGACTGGCTCGGCAGCTGCCTTTCCGAGGCTACCGGATCGAAGTACAGAGGATGCGATGCCAGCACCCGCTACAGCGGCCTGAACTGGGCATGTGAGGTCCCGTCCTTCCTTCTGGAGATGGGCTTCATGAGTAACGCCGACGATGACTATCTCCTGTCGGATCCGGACTACCAGCAGAAGATCTGTAACGGTGTCGCGGCATTCTGCGCGAAGATGAAGAACCGCTGAGAAGAGACAGAAAAAGAAAGGGAAGAAGAAAGAAATGACAGAAGACAGAAAGCCGGACAGCAGCAAGAAGGAAGAGGAGCAGGACAGAAAGATCCGCCTCGTTCCCAATAAGGACGAACAATATAAGCCCATGAAGGCTACGATCACCTGCGGGAAGTGCGGGAAAGAATGGGAGGCAGTCCTGCAGCCCTGCGTAAATATTTCGCTTCACCCGGATGAGAAGGAGAAGGTCCTCGACGGATCTTTCTTCCACCGTGTATGCCCGTCCTGCGGCGAGACGATCTCCGTGTTTTACCCGTGCCTGTATGACGATATGCAGAAGGCCCTGATGATCTATCTTCTTCCGGAAGATACGGAAAAAGCACTGGAAGCTCTTAATGCCCAGCAGAAGAACTGGTCGCCCGATATGCTGAAGGCGGCGAAGATCTGTAAGATGCGTGCGGTAGGAAGCCTGATCCAGCTGGTCGAGAAGATCAAGATCTTCGACGAAGGGCTCGACGACAGATATGTGGAACTGACGAAACCTTTCATCTTCGCCCAGTTCCAGAAAGCCCATCCGGAAGTAGAGGGGATCGCGGCACTGTACGAGAAGCAGAACGGGAAGAACGGATACACCATCTTCTGTAAGGACGGCAAGCAGTTCTGGGCGGAGATCCCGGAAGGCGTATACGAAGAAGTCGAGCGGATCTTCAAGGACGAAGTCGAGAAGAAAACGACCACCGAGTACGAGATGATCGGACCCGGCTGGGCACATGACAAAATTGCCACATTGATGGGAAAAAGTGAATAAAAAACGCGCGCGCGTGATATAGTATAGACAGTATGAAGAAGACAGCAGTGAAAATCGAAAAGAAAAGAAGTCCCTGGAAGCGCCGGATCATCACGACAGTCGCCGTGGTGGCAGTGGTCGCCGGCCTGATCGCGGCGCTGTGGATCTACATCGATAAGGAGAAGCGCGTCTATAAGGAGTGTACGGTGGAAGCCGGCACACCGGTAAGCGCCTCGGACTTCGTGCGTTTTAAGAACGATAAACACACCGCTGCCTTTAAGTACGGAACATCCAATTACGATACCTCGGTTCCGGGCGACTACCCGATCACGGTCCAGCTCGGGAACCGGACCTACGATACGCACCTGATCGTGAAGGACACGCTCTCGCCGGTACTGTCCGCTTCACCGAAGACCACGATGTACGGTAAAGAGATCCTGCCCGAGGATTTCGTGGTCACGATGGAAGACCAGACCGCATGCACACTCTCCTTTGAGAAAGAACCGGACTTCAAACATGTCGGCGAACAGGACGTGACACTGGTCTGCCGAGACCTCGGCGGAAACATCGCCCAGGCGACGACGAAACTGAAGGTCATCGGCATCTATCCCGAAGTCACACTCGAAGCCGGCGCGAAACAGCCCGACGCCAGTGCTTTTGCATTCGGAGAGCAGAACGCGGCTCTGCTGACACCCTTAAGCTCGATCAAGATGGACGAGCCCGGAGACTACACCATCTCCTTCAGCGTGGAAGGGGTACGCTACGACAGCGTCCTGCACCTTCTTGACACCACACCGCCACAGGCAAGAGGCATCACCTATGAGGGATTTGCCTGCTATCCGAAGAATCCGGAAGACCTGCTGGACGGCCTTACGGATGCGACGTCGATCACGGCGGAGTTTGTGGAGGATCCGCATTTCGAGGAACCGGGCGAACGCGACGTGAAGATCCGGCTGATCGACCTCGGCGGCAACGAACAGATCGTTACCTCCCACATCATCCTCGAAAAGGACGAAGAGGCGCCGGTCATCTCCGGAACGAAGGACATCAGCATTATTACCGGCGAAGCTATTTCGTATAAGGAACATGTAAGTGTGACGGATAATGCGGACAGCGAGATCACCTACACGGTCGATAACTCCGCGGTGGACAATAACCAGGAAGGCGTCTACGAGGTCACCTACACGGCCACGGATAAGGCCGGAAATACAGCAGAATCGAAGATCAAGGTCACGGTGGTGTACCGTCCATATACCGAAGAAGATGTCTGGGAGCTCTGCGACCAGCTCCTGCCGCAGCTGATTAACGACAGCATGACCGAGAAACAGAAGGTCGAAGCGATCTTTAACTGGGTCGACTGGACCGTCACCTATAAGAGCCACGGCGAGAAAGTCAGCTGGGTGCAGGGTGCCTACGATGGGTTGAAGAACCATTCGGGCGACTGCTATACCATTGCCATGACGTGCTATGCGCTCTATACCCGTGCAGGGATCGAGAATTTCGTCATCGAAAGATATCCGATCACCTATGCACAGCATTTCTGGAATGCGGTCAAGATCGACGGCGTCTGGTACCACTGCGATGCGCTGACGAAGGAAGACGGCACGCGTTTCTTCATGTGGACGCAGGCCCAGGTCGAGGAATACTCGGCCACGCACCGCGGCTACCACAGCTACGATAAGTCGCTCTACGAGGTGCAGATCCCGTAATATTGGAAGAAATGAGGAAGAACACTTGAAGAAACTGGGCATTATCGGCGGAATGGGGCCAATGGCCACGGCGGATCTTTACCGCCGCGTGATCGAGCTTACCCCGGCAGACTCCGATCAGGAGCATATCGAGACCTGGATCGGGTCGGTTCCGCAGATCCCGGACCGTACGGCCTATCTCCTTGGCACAAGCAGTGAGAACCCGCTCCCGAAGATGGTGGAAGTCGGAAAGAGCCTTCGTGACCAGGGCGCCGAGATCCTCGCGATCCCATGCATCACGGCGCATGCTTTTCACTCGGAACTGGAAGAAGGCATCGGCATCCCGGTGATCCATCCGATCCGTGAGCTGGCTGAGCTCTGCAGGATCTGTGATGTCAGGAAACTGGGTGTGATGGCGACAGACGGCGCGAAGAAAGCAGGGATCTACGACGAAGTCCTCTCCGATTACGGCGTCGCGTGTATCTGGCCGGATGAAATAGGGCAGAAGGACGTCATGTCCATGATCTATAACGATGTCAAAGCCGGCGGCATGATCGGTGTCGGAACCTTCGGCCGTGTGGCGAAAGACCTCTTCAACAGGGGATCCGAGGCGATCGTGCTCGGATGCACGGAACTGTCCCAGGCGAAGTACGCCCTGAAACTGGATGCGCGGTACTTCGACATTATCGACGTTCTGGCCGAGGCCTGTGTAAGAGAATGCTTGGAGGAAGAATAGAAGATGCATAACCATGTCCTACAGGATCTGAAGAAAACGGCTATGGCCTTCCCGGATAAGGCGGCGTTCTGCGGCGAGAAGTCGGTCCTGACCTTCCGCCAGCTCGATACCGCGGTCGACCGGATCGGCACCTATATCCTCCGATGCGGGATCAGGAAGAGCCCGGTCGTGGTTTTCATGGAGAAATCTCCGGAGGAGGTCGCGTCCTTCTTCGGCATCATCCGCGCGGGTAGCTACTATGTCCCGATCGATGCGGAGATGCCGCAGGTGCGTATCCAGCTGATCCTCGAAAATGTTCAGGCTCCGCTTCTGATCTGTGATGACGATACCGAGTCAAAAGCACTGGAGTTGGGCTTTGCCGGGAAGATCGTGAAGTACTCGGAGATCTGCGGCGGAGAAAACACGGAAGATGCCATCGATGAGGCGGCGCTTCAGGCGGTTTATAGTGCCTCCATCGACACGGATCCTCTCTATGTCGTTTTCACCTCGGGAAGTACGGGCGTGCCGAAGGGCGTGGTGGGCTGCCATCGTGCGGTCAACGACTACATCGACCAGCTCTCGGAAGTCCTCGGATTCTCGTCGGAGACGGTGTTCGGAAACCAGACGCCACTCTATCTCGACGCATGTTTTAAAGAGCTTTTTCCGACGATAAGATACGGCGCGACGACTTACTTCGTACCGAAGACACTTTTCATGCAGCCGTTAAAACTCGTCCAGTATCTGAACGAACACGAGATCAACACTGTCTGCTGGGTCGTATCGGCACTGACGATCATCTCGGCTTTCCATACATTTAAGACCGAGATACCGAAATACCTAAGAACCATCGCATTTGGATCGGAAGTCTTCCCGATCAAGCAGTTCCGGATGTGGCGGCAGGCGCTCCCGGAGGCCGTATTTACGAACCTGTACGGACCGACGGAGGGCACCGGCATGTGCTGCTACTACCGCGTCGACAGAGATTTTGAAGAAGGCGAAGCGATCCCGATCGGACGGCCTTTCGACAATACCGATATCCTTCTCCTCGATGAGGAGGATCACGAGGTCACGAAGGAAAGCGGCGAACAGGGCGAGATCTGCATCCGCGGCACATCCCTGACACTCGGCTACATGAATAATCCCGAGAAGACTTCGGAATCCTTTACCAGAAACCCATTACAGCCGCACTGGCCCGAGCTGATCTACCGGACCGGCGACATCGGACGCTATAATGAGCGCGGCGAGCTGATGTTCGTATCGAGAAAAGACTTCCAGATCAAGCATATGGGACACCGGATCGAGCTCGGCGAGATCGAGGTCAATGCGGAGAATATCGACGGGGTCACGGGCGCGGCGTGCGTGTACGACAAGGAAAAAGGGAAGATCGTGCTTTTCTATAGCGGGGAGAAAGAGGAGGCCGACATGAAGGTGCTTCTCAAGGACAGCCTGCCGAGGTACATGGTACCGAACGTGACGAGAAAACTCGACAGGATCCCTCTGACCAGTAACGGCAAGACCGACCGTGTGACGCTGGCGGGAATGATCCGCGAAGCAAAGTAAAGAAGCGCACGGCAAATATCACGCAGAAGATCCGGGAAAAGTGCTTTTCGCGACGGGTCAGTATCGAGCAGATGAGGGCAGAGGGTGCGGGAATCACCCGATCTACTTCTTGTAGGGCTTGACCGGCTCGTTTCCGCCGGCTGTGACACGGTAGAACCTATCGTTAGCTGTATCCGCAAGAAGCACGGGGATCACGCCGGAATCATATACAGACCCGTCGATATAGTAATGACTTTCACCATCGTAATAGATGTCGTGGAAGGAAGGGTCGCCCGATATCGATGCGGTCCCGATGTGGCCGGCTACGATCTTGAAGTCCAGCTCCGGTATCGGTCCGAGAGAAGCCGGATATTTTTCGACCAGCATATAGTCCGGAGTGCCGGACTCCCACCAGTCTCCGGCCTCCTCATCTATGCCGGCATGAATAAAGAGAATGTTGCCTACTTTGAGGTAAAATTTCAGGGCCTTCATCCAGTCGTAGTATTTCTTATCTTCAGGAAGGTGTGTAGTTTCGTTGCCGATACAGTTTCCGCTCATTATGCATTCGTACTCATGGTTTCCCATAAGGACACAGACCTTATCGTTACCATACTCATTTTGAAGAGCCATGATCCTGTCCATAACGCCGCGGCTATCCGGTCCCATATGGATGTAGTCGCCAAGCAGGAAAAGCCAAGTATCCTTTTCGGATAAGTGCGGAAGAACAAGGGTCAAGGCATCTTCGAATTCCTTAAGATGACCGTGAATATCTGACATGCAATAAATCTTCATAGAAACCTCCTGTGAACCAACTACATTATATAATTTCCATGCGAAGCAGGGAATTGCCGTCTTCGAGTTCTTCCTTACAAACATACTTCATGTTGCCGTGATACGTAAAGATATCGGTACCCGGTTCATAGATATAGAGTTCAATATCTTTGTTTCCAGTAAGGTCGGTTTTACCACTCTGGATCATCGCTGTTTTGGCGAGCTTCTCTAATTCTTCAGAGGTGTGTTCGTTATCCCCTGGCTCAAAAGGAAAATCGTCAGGGAACAACTCGAAATCACAGAATTCTTCGAAAGACATAGTGGTACTGGATGTAAGACATGTATAGGCCGGATCGTATGCTGTGAGTACCAGGATGACGTTTTCTTTCTCGATATAATGTGTGCAGGATTTGCGGGGGATGGTGAACTTATAGCGTCCTTCCAGTTCGACCTGAGAATAATACTTCTCATCAAAAAGTGAAACGTTCTCGGGCATGACACAGTCAGCAATAAACCCATAAAGCGATCTCCGCTCTTCACAGGATATGGCATAGGCCTCGATGAACTCGGCTACGGTGACTCCCATTTTTCCTTTGATATCCGATGCGTCCAGATGGATCGTTCCCAATGCGTACTTCGTGAGCAACTCATTCAGCATGAAGATATTCGAGGAAGGCAGGTTTCTGAAGATCTTTTCGCTAATGAACTTCATTCTCCTTGCCGCGATTGCATAATCATCATCGCTCATCTCGTTCATTTTCCCCTGTTTGACCAGTTCGTTAAAGTCTGAAGCCGGATTCTTGACGTTAAGTATGGTCGAATACTTGTGAAGTTCGTTTTCATTTTCGAAATATTCAGGTTCGAGGCAGAGGTCTTCCGGAGCGGAATTGTTTGTGTTATAAGTGAGTAAGTATTTCATCTGGCACCTCCTTAAAGGTCAATGGAATCAGGTCTTTTGTGGTTCTTCTGGAAACTGTCGAATATCTGGAGATCGATCAGTCTCTGAATCTGGGCTGTCGCATTTCTGACACCAAGCTTTGAATGGAAGGCTTCTGCTGCAATCTCGTCGAGTTTTTCGTCAGAGATATTGAGTTTTATCTGGTTACGTTCTTCAAGCTGTTTGACGGGGGATCCGACAAAGTCTTTCAAGAGATGTTTGTAATCTTCAAGCGTAAGAGGCCTTACGTTCGACACTCTGACGACTCTGGATACCAGTTCATTCAGAACGCCGGCTTCAAGGATGTCGTTAAGATCAAGCTCTCGGCTGTATTTCTCGCATACTGATGTTTCGGTTCCAAAACCGAAAGTGTGGCGACTTTCTCTCTTGGCGATGATTTCTGCCTGGCGGTTAAAGGAACCGCAGAAAATGAAAGACATTTTTGAAGTGTCTACAGGGACTTCGTGATCATCCTTTTTGATCATTACAGTCTCGCCGTCCAGCAGCTTCAGAAATTCGCTCTGAATCGCTTCGCTTGTATTATCTCCGTGTGATGAGTATTGAGGGGTAGCGGCTTTGTCGAACTCGTCCCAGATGATAATGTAGTCGGGGTGCATGGGGTCGATATTTTTGAGAAACCCGGTTACTTTGTTGCCGCCCTTCCAGCCGTCTTTTGTAAGGGAGGCGGCGTTGAGGATAAGTGTCCGGGGGAATATCTTCTTTACGCATTCAAACGCAAATGTTTTGCCGCTTCCGCTCGGACCGCAAACAAAGTTGCGGGAAGTGATGCCCCTTGCATGGTTGTAGACGATGGTGGCCACATCCTGACAGTACCGATCCTGCTGATATACATTTGAGATCAGATACTGATAGATAGCCGAAAGATCATTCAGGTCGACGTTGATGCAGTTTTCGGGGTCCTGGTTGGGAATAAAACCTCCTGAATAAAATGACATATGCATGTCCTCCTTTAATTGAATGAGTTAATGATAATACGGTGAAAAATAATAGTGCGGAAATTCACCGCACTTTTTGGTATAATGGATATACGGTTAGGTATATCAGGCATGAGAGGAGTATTGAGATGAGAGAGATCGATTATGGCGCATTTGCCGAAGTGTCAGATGATTTAAGAAGATTGAGACGGTTCATGGATGGCACGTGCTATCGGGTGCGGCCGTTTATCGAAGAGAATGGAAAGATAAGTGAGAAAAAAACAAAACTTCTTGCGAAGAATATTCTTGAGTGTCTTCCGTTCTCAAGCAGAAGCAAACAATACAAGTTTTATAGCGACTATCTTTATATGGCTTTGGTGCTTGCCGGTGTACAGCTTAAAGCTCATGACGAGACGTATGGATATGACTTTATATATGAATGCGGGTTGGGTTACGATGTTTCGTTTGCGGGGATCATCAACAGAGCCTATATAAATGATAGGTTTTTGGCAGAAAAATATGGAACGATCCTGGTTACCGGAACGATAGATGATCTGGATGGGTATCTTGATCGGGTCTATAAGGACAGGCAGAAGAGATTTGCGTTTGATGTATGGGAGAACTACCATCCTGTCTTTGGCGGGATAGGAAACATGGTCGAACTCCTTGACGGAACAAGAGAACTCGATCAGAAAAAGGACCGCTATGCATCGGAAGGAAGCTATGAATTGTTCTTGGAAAACTTCCCTGATAGGAAACCGTTCATTGATGCTTATACACGATATCGTGAGAACTATTTCGTCCCGGGTGTGAGAGATAACTTCCAGGATAATATCGCTGATGCCGTTAAGAAGTATCTTATATCAGAACACCTGTCTATGTTTGATGAAGATGACGAAAAAAAGGAACAGGCGAGAAAAGAACTTGCAAGATCCGTTAGGGCGATAGGAAGACTGCTATGAGTGAATATAGACTTTCTGATGATATGATCCGCGAATTCAAGAAAGAATACGCGAAGGTAAAAAGCAAAAAAAAGCCTATTCTTGAAAAGACAAAGCTGTTCAAGTATCGTAGCATTTCTTCTTTCGAAGTAATTGACACTATGTTTGCGGCGGGTAAGTCTTCTTCCGATATGCTTCAGGAATTGCGAACTAAGTTGAATAAAGACAAACGCTTTCATGTGGGTTTTCCTCTGTCGCCGGAATACCAGGATCTTGAGAAGAGATACAGAACGAGATTTGAGAGCCTTATAGGGAATAAAGCGGAAAGTAAGGGTAACCCTATGTATGCTTTTCAATACGGTTTTTCTAAAAGTGGAGTGCCGGAAGATAAACTGGAATCATTCCTTTCTGATAACCTGGAACTGACCCGCAAAGTATGCAGATATGCCTTGGTAGTCAAAAGAGCACTTGAAGATATCGCTGGTGATGTGGACTCAGAAGATAAGCCTAAGGCGCTTTCTTCAGTCAACAAACTTATCAACAGTGGTGTTTTGACCTCAGATGGTCCGGCCATCGATCTTAATAGAGATAGGGATGCTGTTGAATTGCTGATGAAACGATTGCGAGCAGCGCCTCCCGAGGACAGGAATGAAGAATTTTGTCTAAAACTGTGTTCATCTCGATTCACAATGACATCGTTGATGATCGTAAGCAAAAAGTATCTCGATAAATGGTTAGAGGAAAATGATATAGTTGAGGATAAAACGAAACAACAAAGGGGATATAATTACTTTAACTATGATGATCGGCTGGGTGATTCAAACTATCGTGATGCGCAAGGCTTGTATTATGTTGTATTTTCTACGAATTTTTTTGAGTTTCCTAAGTATCAGACGGGATTATCATATTCTAATAAATTGTATGAAGAATGCTGTGTTGCAGACGAGAATGATCTCAAAGAACACCAGTTGCTTCAGCGGATAAACAAAGAGGGTTTGGGGGAGTTTGCTGATTTGTTTGAAGGTGATACAAAACAGGTTAGTGGAACTGCTCTTGAGACAGATGATATTGAGAAAATATCCGGTTTGTTAGCTGCTTATCCAAACCCCGGTTATTACAATTGCTAGGGTGTGAAAATAGCAAAAGAGGCATTAAAAGGAGGTTACCTCAAAACGGCGAGGCAACCTCCTTCCATCTGCCCGCTATGAAAGAGGAAACACTTTATCCGCTACGGCTAAGACGCTTGAAGCAGCCTGTATAGGTTCTAAGTGCCCTTGTACAACAACATCCTGGAGTGGCTGGAGATCTTTGTAAATGCTCTTCTTGAAGCAAGCAATCGGAATAGCAATAGATCTGACACGATTATCACCGATTGGACGGTCGACCTTAAGCCAGATGCGTGCGGCTGTTCCCGGAAAGTATTCGTCGACGGCAATTACTTTGCCCCTGACGGAGATGATGCAATTGATGTTTTCTTTCTGCATGTGATTCCTTTCTGCCCGTATAGCCGGATAGCACAGCTTTTTGCGTTAGAATTCCCAGGGGAAATCTCCGGTATCGAGAACGAGACAATCGGTACGCTTGAAGACGATAAAGTCGGTTTTGATCTTGTCGTCTACTATGACGGAATCGGCCACGATGGAACCGTAGGGTTCGAGCCACTCTCCGTCATCGTTTGCTTTGAAGACCATGAGCTCAATATCCTTGCCCACGAGTTTAGAGAACATTTCTCTTATCGAAATACTTCTTGGGCACTGCAGGATGACGTCTTGCTTCATCATCAGTTTCTGTTTGTCTGAGAGGTCGGAAAACTCTTCAAGTCCCAGGAGGGAATCGACGAGGGAATCATCCACCTGGTCTCTATCTTCGAAATCAGCATCGAGCCACCCATATAGCGGATCGTATGTGGTGACAACATAGACTTTGTTGTCACTCCTGCTGAATAAGAAGAAGGCCTGATCGTTAACCGGGACTGTGATGGACACCAAGGAATTTGTGATTACGAATGTTTTTACCTCAGTGGGATCCAGCAGGTTAGCCAGCTTAAGACTGAGAAATCCGTAGAACACCCCTCGCTGTCTGCCGTGAATGTGGTTCGCGTCGAGGAATTGCTCTACCGGAATCCGGGGTCTTGCTGTTGTGAATGGGTTTTGGTTACTTGCGTTATTAGTCATTTGTGATACCTTTTCCTCTCTGTGGAGAGGCCTTTCAAGTAATTTGCATTGCCAAACGTATAGGTTGTAGCCGGCACTTATATAGCTCCCCGGCTACGGACCGCGAAAAAGGAAGGAGCTTTCTAAGGGAAAATTGTCAAGGTTCGGTGTAGAGTAATCTTGTTTTGCAACTCGATTGCTTACACGGAGATTATCGCACAGGGGTGAAATAAAGTGCGGAAAAATTCCGCACGAAAAATAATGGAGGGGCTAACATAATAATCGTGAGATGCATATGTGCTATACTCAAAATAATTAGACATGAAAGGTGGAACACAGTTGTGACAAACGCATACCAATTCAACAAAGTTCCAATCAAAAAAGAGAACGGAATTATATACATAAGCACTGCTTTCGAAAAGTGGCATAATAAACCATCACGCAAAACGTTGTTTCGGACAGTAATGAACCCAAAGACCCAAAAACCAAAGACTGAGTGGCTTGTTATTGCCAACCAAAAAGAATTTGAAGATAAGATAAGTCTTCTGCCTGATGGTAGACATAATGTTTCTATCACGATTATCGATAATGAGAATCTGTTTGAAGATGTAGGTGCGTGGGCCATAAGAATTGAAAATATCGATTTTATCAGATTTGGAGGCAAGGTTTTCTATAACCTCTTTGACTTGTATAACAGATTTCTCATAGAGGAACTTAGGGCTCACAAAAATGAGTTGGAGGGAATAAATTACCAAGATACCAAAGATCCGGATTGGAATCCTGCAGAAGTATATACCAGCGATCTTAAGAGACTTTTTTATGTTTACAGGATGTGCTATATGTACTCGTCTGTATACTTTAATATGTTCAAGGTCGGGCTTGAAAAGATTGCGATAGACCCCGGCAGCAAGTACAACTTCCACGTGTTGTCGATAGGCTGCGGGTGCAAATCAGATGAGTTTGCACTTAAGTATGCTTTGCAAAAACCAGATGTGAAAAATCTTACAAATGATCTCAAATACAAACCAAAGATAAACACAGGTAAATTCAAATATATAGGCATTGACGCCGCTGACTGGACCAGCACCATCTTCGAGATCAATCCTGACGATGAGTATTTTGTTTTGAGCAATGATGCAAATGCAGATGACTATGTCACACAAGAGTGCCGAATCATCGACGAGCTTAAGCCCGCTATCGATGAGTTTGACATGCAGTCAGGAAACAATATTTTTATGATTGTTCTCCCAAATATGATTAGTGAATTAGACCCTGAAAGAGTAAGTAGAATAATGGAAACAATTATAGAAGTTTACCATGGTAAGAAAGTGTATATTCTCGCATCCAGGAATCCGCTGAGCAACTCTGGGGAATCACTAAGTTTAAAGGAGCTGAATACAGTGCGAGATTATGTCAAAAAATGTGGTGGTACTTTGATAGCGACTGAAAAAACATTAAAACGAAATGGTTTGGCGATAATACCCGGAACCTATGAAGAAGCTTGTTGCGGCAGCGCTCTTGTAAAGGATACAGTAGTCTATGAAGGAAGGAAAAAGGTGGAGATTCCCAAAAAAAGACACGGTGAGATACAGAGATTCAATTATGATTTGGAAGAAACAGATCACGATGAAGACGAGCGGGTGGTAGCATTGCTTGATTTGGAAAAGTATTGTTTGTTCGACGTTTATCAGTTATTTAAGGGTGATGATACATGATTATCAGTGCAAGTAGAAGGACAGATATACCGGCGTTCTATTCGGAATGGTTTGTCAACAGGATCAAAGAGGGGTATCTGATTGTCAGAAACCCTATGAACTACAGACAGCTGTCCCGCATTATCCTTTCACCTGATGTGGTGGATTGTATTGTATTCTGGACCAAGAATCCTACCCCCATGATTCCCAAACTGGATGAACTTAAGGATTACCAATACTATTTCCAGTTTACACTGACCGGATATGGCAAAGATATCGAGCGAAACCTGCCCGACAAGAAGAAAGTGCTTATTCCGGCATTCCAGGAGTTATCTAAAAAGATCGGCGCACACCGGGTGATCTGGAGATATGACCCGATCCTGATCAATGACAGATACACCGAGGAATATCATATCAGTGCTTTCAAGCAGATAGCGGAAGCTCTGAACGGATATACCGAGAAATGCGTTTTCAGTTTTGTGGATCGGTACAGAAAAGTGGATTCGGCATTGAACAAGTTGGGGGTTATTGATCCGACAGATGAGGACATGAAGAGGATCGCCATCAAACTTCGTGATATTGCATTTGCCAATGGCATGTCAATCGCGACATGCTCGGAGAAGATAGATCTGGACAGTCTATCTATACAACACAATGCTTGTATTGATCGCGTTTTGGTTGAACGTCTTTCGGGTGGCAAGGTAAAGGAGACAAAACAGAATGTCAAAGATTCCGGGCAGCGCCTGGAGTGTGGCTGCATGGCCAGTAAAGAAGTCGGTACCCATGATACTTGCGGCAACGGGTGTGTGTATTGCTATGCAAATACCAGTGCGGAAACCGTTCGCAAGAATATGAGCCGCTACGATCCGAAATCTCCCATTCTGTGTGATTCAATCGGTCCGGATGATGAAGTAAAAGATGCAGGCAATATGAAGTCCTTGATTATAAAGGACAATCAGATATCGCTCTTTGATTAACACGCAAATGCCCTGCCGTGGTTTCCGAACTCCGCGAAAAATGGTATCATAGCGGGTGTAATTCATCCTGTGAGGTGCGGATAAATGGACGAACTGATTGCAATTCTTAAAGAGATCCACCCGGATGTGGACTATGAAACAGCGACGGATCTGGTGGACGGTAAGGTCCTCGATTCTTTCGACATTATCTCTCTGGTGGGAGAGATCGCGGACAAGTTCGACGTGGCGATCTCTGCCGAGTACATGATCCCCGAGAACTTTAACTCGGCGCAGGCTCTCTGGAATCTGATCCAGAAACTTGAGGACGACGAGTAAGAAGAAAGGCCGCGCGTCCTTTCTTCCGGTTCTTTTCCTCGGGGAGAGCGGCGCGGCTGATGAAATACGAGTATGCTGTTTACATCCTACGAATTTATCGGATTTGTGATCCTTCTTGTGGCGCTCTACTATGTGATGCCGAAGAAGGGCAAGTGGCCCCTCCTTCTGCTGGGGTCCTATGTTTTCTATTACTTCGCAGGATGGAAATTCCTCTTTTATATCCTGGCCGTCACGGTCATCACGTATGTGGCCGGGCTCCTGATCTCGAAGAATAAGACACAGTCCGACCGTGCGATCGCCGACATGAAGGCGGCCGAAAAGACGGGAGAAGTTCTGAACGGGCAGGCGGGCAAGGAAGCCCGGAAACGCTATAAAGAAGCCCAGAAGAAGAGAAGAAGGCGCATCATGGCCATCGGCATCACGCTGGCGCTCCTGATCCTCGCCGTCGTCAAATACACGAACTTCACCATCTATAACATCAACGGCGTGTTACGTGCTTTTCACGCACCGAAACGGATCAACTTCCTGACGATCGCCCTGCCGATGGGCATCTCGTTCTATACGTTTCAGGCCGTGGGATATGTCATCGACGTCTACCGCGACCGCCACGAAGCCCAGAAGAATTTCTTCAGATACGCGCTGTTCGTCAGTTTCTTCCCCCAGCTGGTGCAGGGCCCGATCAGCCGCTACGGCGATCTTTCCAAGGAGCTCTTCACGCCGCACAGTTTCTCCGGACGGGTAGTGGAGAGAGGCTTCCAGCGCGTGCTCTGGGGCTACTTTAAGAAACTCGTGATCGCCGACCGTATCCTTCCGGCCGTGAATACCATGATCGACACGCCCGAGAACTATAAGGGTATGTTCGTCTTTCTCGTCATGATGTTCTACGCCCTCGAGCTCTACGCCGATTTCACCGGCGGCATCGACATCACCATCGGTATCGCCGAGATGCTCGGCATTCCGGTGAAGGAGAACTTCGAGCGTCCGTTCTTCAGTAAGAACATCGCCGAATACTGGAGAAGATGGCACATCACCATGGGCACATGGTTCACCGATTACATCTTCTATCCGATCTCCGTATGCGGTCCCATGCTCCGCCTCGGTAAATGGTGCCGCAAGCACCTTCCCGAGAAGATGGGAAAGAGAGTGCCGGTGTACCTGGCGTCTTTCGTCGTCTGGTTCACTACCGGTATCTGGCACGGCGCCAGCTGGAACTTCATCGTCTGGGGCTTGGGAAACTTCGTGGTCATCATGATCTCCCAGGAGCTCGAACCCCTCTATGCGAAGTTCCATAAGAAAGTGAATACGGATGGCAGCACGGTCTATAAGTCTTTCCAGATCGGACGCACGATCCTTCTCATGAGCGCCCTCCGTCTCTTCGACTGCTACCGTGACGTGCCGCTCACGTTTAAGATGTTCGGTACCATGTTCACCACATGGAACTGGAATCAGCTTTTTGGAGAAGCACTTCTCCAGCTGGGGATCAGCCGTGCGGATTACGTTATCCTTGCCCTCGGCACTGTCCTGATGTTCACCGTCAGCATGTTCGCCCGCTCCGGCTCCGTGCGCGACAAACTCAGAAAGAAGCTCCCGATGCCCGCCCGCTGGGTCCTCTTCACGGTTCTCCTTCTGGTCATCGTCGTCTTCGGCGCCTACGGCCTCGGCTACGATGCCTCCCAGTTCATCTATAATCAGTTCTAAATCTTCTCGAGAAGATCTTCGGGGTTACAGGAAAGAGAAGAAGCAAGCATCAGCAGATACTCTGCCTGAGCTTTGTTGATATTTTTCTGACGCTGTTCGTACTGCTGGATCGTCCGAAGCGGAACCCCGCTTTCACGTGCCAGCTGACTCTGACTGAGTCCCGCGTTCATACGGATCCTCTTTAAATTGGAAATGTATGTACGGAGCCTCATGAGTTCATTCATATGATCGACGAACTGTCGGATATCCATCTCGTGATACGGGTCATACATATCACGTATTTCTTCTATCGGTACCGTCTCCGTGATCCGGGAGAAAGAAAGCGAAGTTTCCCACTGATAGTAGGCCAATGCCCATCCGGTCCAGTATTCCTCACTTCTGTCCAGTGTGTATTTCACATGGATACGTTCCCGCTCCATGCCACATCGCTCCAGAACGACATATGCCAGCTCCACGCCAGAATATCCGACCAGCGTCCGTACATCCCCGCATTCAAAATCCGATGCCACGCCGGAAGAAATAAACAGATCGAAGAAATCCTTTAGGTCCAGGTGAAGTTCGTAGACGGCGAAATCAAGCATCCGTGCCAGCACCCGTCGTGCACTTTCGAGGTAAAGTCTATCGTAGGCGTGAATCATCCGGTTTCATCTCCTCTTTGAGTATTTCTGTGATGAACAGATCGTGGGGAAGAAAGAGGTTCTTCTCCAAGTCGAAGTATTGTCGTCGTGCCGCTCGGTCCCGGTTCATCTTCCGGGTATACCAATCCTTACTTGTTGCGACCTCGTAGCCTGTAAAAACAAGCCGGTCAAATGCTTTCCTGCTTTTGATCACGAACTGCTGTCCGAGTTTTCCAAGATGCATGGCGTGATTCAGCTGGCGATAGGAAATCGTACCATTCAGGAAATCCATCGCGAAGGAGAAATAGCTGTCATCTGCCCGATAACCGATGATGCAGTCCGCATGTGAGTAATCGATTTGAAACACATCTAAAATATATGCTTTCGCCTGGAAGGCCAGCGGCGAGGTGATTTCGAATTCCCGGTTATCAAGCAGAATGGACAGCCAATGCAGGATACAGTATTCCGCACAATTCAGATCCAGAATCGAGAGGCTTTCGCAATTGATAGAATAGCAGTTGGCAAACCCGTTTCTGTCCTTGCTGACCCCCCATTCCTTCGCCATATCCAGGTTTTCTGTGCAATAGAATCCCTGACCATAGTCATTGTACGGCTTCCCTCCGCCGAAAGAAGGACGCTCAATGATATGATCGGAACCATGGTAGATGGTGCGGATGGCTTTGCTTTCCGGTTTCATACTTGTACCTCCCAAGAATGATTATACTCCCGTAGGAGTATAGATTCAATCGAATTGTGATAGCACATGCTCCACATTTAGCATTTGGTGATATACTGTCCTTATCAGAGGGGGATGGATATGATGAAAAAGACATCTTGGTTATGCGTAATCTCAATTCTGCTTTGTGCCGGACTGCTGTTCGGCTGCGGCAAGAAAGACGAAGAGGATTCTTCCGGTAGAAGCAATAGATCGAAGAGATCTGATGTGGAAGTTTCGGAGAGTGAAGAGTCCGAGGATACGAAAGAGAGTGAGAAGAGCGCGGACAGTACGAAGGAAACAGATGCCACATCCGAGGTGACAACCACCGCTTCAGAGACCTCTTCTGAGGTGACATCTGAATCGACCACCGCTGCACCCGAAGTGACGACTACGGAAGAGACACTTCAGGAAACTTCGCAGAACACAGAAATCCCTACGGAACCGACCAGATCGCTGTCCGATGAAGAAGCGGAGATGAGCCGGCTTCGCGATGAGGAAGTAGACGACGATGGCGAGGAAGAATACGAGGACCCTTCCGGTAACGGAAACGGCAATGGTAATGGTGGAAACGGTGGTACAACCACAACTCAGCCGACATACGCTACAGAACCAACATATCCTGATACGTCTCCAGATCAGCATCCTGGCCACTGGGAAACTCGTGTAATCGCTGAAGCGTGGGACGAAACAGTTGTAGACCAGGAAGCCTGGGATGAAGAAGTCAAGACCGCAGTTGGTACCCAGTGGATTCAGAACGATACTGGTACAGACATGTCTGGATGGAGCTCCGCTCAGAAATTTGATTGGTGTGATTCTCATAATTGCCCTAATCACTGCGATGAATATGATGACTCTCAGTCTGGTTATTGTGCATTCAACTGTACAGGTAAGACCATTTACGAGACTCAGATTGTCCATCACGATGCGGTAACTCACGTTGTCCATCACGACGCTGTCACCGAACAGGTTTGGGTTGAAGATTAACAAACAACAATGAGGTGGGGTCACGTTCGTGGCCCCACTTTATACATTAAGGGGGATAATAAGATGTTTAAGCTTAAAACATTGCTTATTGTCTTTCTATTAGCTATTAGTTATAGTAAAAGCTTACATGTATCTATTAGTTATAGTAAGAGCTTACATGCATTCTTTACCTGAATGCGATATTTGTTTTGGATAGTCCGCTTAGTTTTTAAATGAAGAGATGTCGGATGAACGCTGTATTCACCCAACATCTTATTCAGGAAAAGAATACATATAAGAGAAATGATTCCTCCTCCGTAAGTTTACTTCCGAAGGAGGAATCTCTATTCTGCTACTTGGCTGAACTTCTATGCTTTCATGCCTGATCGCCTACGATGCAGGAATATCTGTGGAAGATTCCTTGCTTTTCAATGTGCTATACGGCCGGATACGGTTGGCGAGATGCCCCTGTTTTCCGGTTTCCAGGATGTACTCTTTTCCACGAGGAAGCGTGAGTACTCTCTCTGGAGAGGTATGTGCATGCGAGGCAATATACTCAGCCGTTTCATAATCATTTCCACCGAGATAAATGATGTGATCACAGTTTCCGAATATCGTTTTGGCAATGGATCTTCCATACGAAGAATCCAGCTGTGTGACACACTGCAGGATGATACTGACGTAAATCTCGCGTGAACGGATGACAGATATGATCTTGTCGAAGTTCTGGATCTTGGCGCTCGTTCCAAAGTCATCCAGGATGATCCGTACCGGTATCTTCAGTCTGTTATCCGGACTACTGTCAGCCTGAGAACACAATACCTGAAGTGCCTGTGTGTAAAATGAATTGATCAGGCCGTCATATGTCCTGTCTGTATCGGAAACATTCAGAAACAGGACATGTTTCTCCGATCCGAAAGAACGGAGATCTAAAGATATACCCCTGCCGATCATGTGCAGAATGGTATTGGTGTCATATATGCTCAGTGCTTGTGTGGCAAATTCGGAGATGCATGCCCAGGTCCTATCGGCCGTCATGGATCCTTTGATGTGAAGATACTTCCGAGAGGAGAAACTGGTCGGATCTGAGGAGGCATGTTTGTAAAACTGATCTTCACCTCGAGTAAGTGAGAAGAGGCGGTGCATCCTGCTCACCTGATACAGATTCTGCTCACTCGGCGGTAAAGTCTCCAGTACATATCCGATCAGATACGAGATGTATGTCCTGGCTGCCATCTCCCAGAAAGGTTCTTTCTTATCCATGGAAGGGACGAGCGAGGTGGCCAGGCTCAGTACGTCCTGTTCTCTATACTTCCCGTTCGAGTATCGACGGATATACCGAAGAGGATTGTACTGACAGCTTGTCTCCGGATGGACGAAGTCCAGAATGCTGACCTTAAATCCCTTGGCAATCAGTTCGTCTTTGAAATGACGATACAGATTGCATTTGGTATCCGATACGATCAGACTATGATCCAATGTCTGGATGTTCGGGATGACATACGAGCCGGTCTTTCCCGAACCGGACTGACCTATGATCAGGTCATTATTATTCAATCCTGTTGCTCTTGCGTCATTGGAAACGGTATAATCCGCTCCCAGGATGCGGTATGATGCTACACTATTCATAAGTCTTCTCCTCCCAAGAAGTAAGTTCTGCAACTCCGGTCGCCAATCCGAAATCGAGTGCTTCCTGCGCATTAAAGAAACAATCCTCTCGGGTCATCTTCTCTACGACCTTGGCACTCTTACCGGTCGTCTGTGAAACGATATCTACTAATTCACGTCTGACTTTATCGAGTTCGCTCATGGTCCGTTCGATCTCGTGCGGTTTCAGATTCGCTAAAGTGCTATTCGAAACAGATGGATCATGGATCATCAGCCGGGTATGCGGAAGCATCTCCCGTTTGTCTCCGGCAAGGAACAGGATGGCTCCCATGCTGGCGGCTGTTCCGATACATACAGTCCGGATCGGCGAGTGTGTTGACTTTAAGAGATCGAAGAGCGCGATCCCGCTGCTGTAATCACCTCCCGGACTATTGATCAGCAGCGTGATCTCGCGATAATCGCCTTCAGATTCGAGATACATAATATCAAGGATGAGTTCCGCCATGGATTCCGGCGTCACTACGTCAGTCAGAAGGACTATCCTTCTGGCGAGGAAGTAATCCCTGACGTCAAAGATCTCACTTCCTCGCACAGAATCTCTAATAATGTTTGAAAAACTCATATTATCGCCTCCTTATGCGCTTCTGCCGTTGCTTACTGTGTTGGATCTGCTTCTGCTGTTCGAGCCGTTCTTCTTGTTTGAAACAGACAATGCAGACGGATCGAAAGCCTGAAGATCGCTCATGGTACATTCGTACACATCCTTGCCAAACAGTTCGACCTTATGACCTGTGTTATTCATGGGAGGCATAAGATAAGAATACTTTTTAGCTACGGAGAAATACTTTGTCGAATCGATCTCGCCGGCAACGGTAATGTTGTTGCTTCTCGGGTTGAACGACAGGAAGAGGATCTTCTCCGACGGATCAACACGTGTTTTCGTCGGAAGTACATTTCCGTAATACGGCTGAAGTTCATCAGAATTCCGGCTCGTTACTCTGACTACATATGTCGTGCCGCCAATGATGATCCTTCCACGGCTATAATCAGCTTGAATACCTGCGGTATACTGGTCACAGAGATCACTGACAGCCTTAATTCCCAGAATATGAACATCACTGATCCCTCGGATCATAGCCTTGTTTTTTGCAAAGTCTTTCTGAGCCTGTGTAACTGTAATTGTTCTTGAAAAATGATTCTTGTTATTCATAACAAAAACCTCCTTGAAAAAATATATTTTGGGAGACTCGAAGCATTTCATATTCATGCCACAAGTGACCCAAAAGGCGGTGAAAGACCCCTCCGGCCGTTAGGCGGGGGGGTCCTTCAGTAAAATCAGGTATTCAACGAGAATGAAATTTCAAAAACTGCGAAAGCAGAAAAATAATACTAAAAAGAAAACAAGGTAGATATTTAATTCATATCATGGTTGTTATTATTCTATTATCATGGTTGATATTATATATATACTAGGTTGTTATAATTAGTATTACTAGGTTGATCATATAAATATACTTGGTAGATATTTAATTCTAGCTAGTAGTGTAAATACAATACAAGACAGTAGTGTATGTACATTAAGTCATCAATAGTAGCTACTATTGTTGGGGTCGGGGAAAACATGCCGTATCCGTAGAGCGCCGATCGGCCGACCGTATGTCGGCGGATTTGAAATTATATGTGGAATTTCCAAAACCGAGATTTTATACGTAAAGCTCTCTAAGCCCTGAGGAACACGAAGAATAAAAACACGCAGATAAGAAAAGAGTTTTCGCCGTGCCTCCGCAGGACGAAGTCCGAGGACAGCACAAGAAAACTCCTTTTCTATCTGCGTATTATAGAATTCGTGTGCCTCCGCAGGACGAAGTCCGAGGACAGCACAAGAAAACTCCTTTTCTATCTGCGTATTATAGAATTCGTGGGCTTACTCCTTCAGACCCACCACGACCCAGTCTTCATCCTCCAGGTGATACGGCGTACCACAAGTCGGGCACTGCAGCACATGCATGGCATCGAAGCTGGCCGCACAGGTCTTACAGTTCACGGCGTGAATGGAGAAACCGAGATCCTCCTGCGCGGTGAGACGCTTAATCAGCGTCATGTTGAAGTCTTCCTTTTTCTGCACGATCTTGCCGTCGATGAGATAGGTATTAAACATATAGAGCCGGACCAGCAGCACGAGGATGTTGCCGTCCTGGATCCGGGAGTTCAGATACTTCATGGCGCCACGGTAGTCGATGTCAATGATGTCATCAAATCCCGGAAGATCCGGATCGCCTCTGTAGATACTCATATTGGTGCGGTCCTCGGAGAAAACGATGGCGCGGAACAGTGACATGGCTTTTCCCTCGAAGAGTTCATAGGAGAATTCCGGATCGAAACGCTGCATGGCCTGTGTCAGGGAATTCTTCGTAAGAGAGGCCGAAGCGATATCGGCCGTGGAGACCGCATGGGTGAACATCTTCACGAACATGTAATGCATGAAGAAAATGCTGAACAGAATGTAGATGCATATAAAGCTCATAAATCCTGTAAGGAGAGCCGCGCCGATTCCGAAGAAAAGGGCGCCGCCGATACCGGCATCGGACCAGTACTGGAATCCGACGTAGGAGCCCACGCCGAGACCGAGCAGGACTGCCAGCGTTGCGATGACCCGGACCAGGCCTTCCATCGAGAATCGGGGAGTCAGCTGGGACATGAGCCAGTAGTTACTGACACAGGGGAAGAGCTGCTTCATCTGGAATCTCGTGCCGCACATCGGGCAGCCGTTGGTAAAGATCTCCAGAGTGGCCTTGTGTCCGCAGTTCGGGCAGATATATTCGGCATCCTGGATATCCAGACGGTTTAAGATATTCGCATAGAAGATACTCGCGCTCTTCTTCGGCCGCTTCAGTCTCTTCTGCGTGGAAGCATTGGTATATAGCGTGGAAGAATCGCACTCGACGAAGGAGCGGTCGACAGTATAGGGAGGCCGGTTTCTCGTGACCGTGTGCTTCACGCCTTTTTTTACAAACGTGTAGCGGCGCTGGATCTTCACGCCTTTCTCCGCGAGACGCTTCTCATGCTGGTGCAGAAAATAGCGCATATCCTGGGAAGCCTGGCTCGGCTCCGTTCCGTCCTCGTAGAAGCGCTCGAGATCCTTGATAAAAGTATCGCGGATCCCTTCTGAAGGCTTCGGAGTATTGCTGTTCGTCTCCTTGATGCTGTTCCAGTTATCCTTAAAATCCTGAAAAAAGCCCATGTTTCACCCCTCCTTGCTCACGGCCGAATAGACATGGCCGTTCACACGCTTTCATTGTAGCATACGCAGTGGCGGGATTATATCTCGAAAAACAGCATAATAAGCGATCAAATTCCGCCAAAAGCACTGTCACCGGGAAGGCTACAGTGCTTTTGCCGTAGTAAAAAAGGGACGGAATGCGGCTCTGCGTCGGGGCCTCGGATCAGATCGGGTTCTCTTCGAGATCCTTCGCGATCATGGCGCGGGCTTCGTCCGAGATATCCGAAGTCTTAGAAGACTTGACGTGCTCGGCATCGAGGATCCCCACGACCTTCATGCGGACCTTGGTGCTGCGCCAGGGGTAGTTCTGCTTGACTTTCTCGGAGCCCTGGATCGTCAGGACAACGACCGGGACATTCGCCTTCTGGGCGATCTTGAAGACACCGTTATGGAAGGGGAGAAGCTGGAGTTTCTTACTTCTCGTACCTTCCGGGTAGACGAAGATGGAGACCTCATCCGCCTTCAGGAGCTTGCTGGCGCGGTCGATGGTCATCATGGCATTCCTCGGATTCTCACGGTCGATGGTCATGAAGCAGCAGCGGCGGATCATGCGGCCATAGAAGGGGACCTTAAAGTTCGATGCTTTTGAAACGAAGGACGGATGCCACTTGCGGAGCACACGCCAGGAGATCAGGGGATCGTAGTTACTTCTGTGGTTACATACGAAGAGCATCTGCCGGCCGTCCGGGATCTTGTCGAAGTCGATAAGGTTGTAGCGGATGCGCATGATGCGCATGCCGATGCCGGTGGTGGACTGCAGAAGGAAACGATAGAATTTGGATTCCTTGTCATACTCCTTCTTCGTGTCGATGAACATCGAGGCGGCGAACGTAAACAGGAAATAGATGATGATGCCCGCGATCTTCAGGGCAATCAGGCCGAGTACGGCGTAAAGAATGTAGCGCAGAATATCCATGGTTTCCTCCGTTAATACGGGATGTATTTTTCTAATGAAGTATTCTAACACAGATTATTGTTATTGCCTGTAAAATCGTGTAAAATTACGTGGCACGTGTGTAGTATGCGCGCGTGCGCGATATTCCCTATCGGGGCACGGTTCCCCGGAACAAAGGAGACAGACAGGTATGAGACAGTTTACCTCAGACGAATTGAGAAATGCATGGAAGCAGTTCTATATCGACCGTGGACACGTGGATGTCGGCGCCGTTTCACTGGTGTCGGACGGTTCGACGGGTGTTATGTTCAACGTGGCCGGCATGCAGCCGCTGATGCCCTATCTTCTGGGCCAGAAGCATCCCCTCGGTACGAGACTTTGTAATGTGCAGGGCTGCGTCCGCACCAACGATATCGACTCCGTCGGAGATAAGAGCCACGTGACGTTCTTCGAGATGATGGGTTCCTGGAGCCTGGGTGATTACTTCAAGAAGGAAAGATGCCAGTGGAGCTTCGAGCTGCTGACGCAGGTCTTCGGATTCGACGCGGATCATCTGGCCGCGACGGTGTTCGCCGGTGATGAGAATGCGCCGAGAGACGAAGAGGGCGCGCAGTATCGTATCGCTTCCGGCTTTAAGAAAGAGAATATCTACTACCTCGGTGCAGACGATAACTGGTGGGGCCTCGAGTACGGTCCGTGCGGTCCGGACTCCGAGATGTTCTATATCGCCGACCGCCCGGATTGCGGACCGGACTGCGGACCGGGATGCTCCTGCGGAAAGTACACCGAGCTCGGGAACGACGTTTTCATGCAGTATGAGAAGCATAAGGACGGAAAGCTGACACCTCTAGCACAGAAGAACGTAGATACCGGCTGGGGCCTCGAGAGGATCCTGGCGTTCCTGAACGGTTCCCGTGACGTATACCAGATCGACCTGTTCGCGCCGGTCATCGCCTATATCGAGAGTGTATCGGGTGCGAAGTACAATGCGGATGAGAAGCAGACACGCTCCATGCGTATCCTGGCGGACCATACCCGTACGTCCGTGATGCTCATCGGTGATGCGGCGAAGCTCGTTCCGGCCAATGCCGGTGCCGGCTATGTTCTCCGCCGTCTGATCCGCCGTGCGGTCAGACATGCCCGTGCACTGGGCCTCGCGAAGGAGAACATCCTGAAGATCGCCACGATCTTCATCGACGAGATCTACAATAACAGCTACCCGCTCCTTCTGAAGAACAGAGAGTTCATCTTAAATGAGCTCAGCAAGGAGATCGAGCGATTCGAGAGTACGCTGGAGAACGGCATGAAGGAATTTAAGAAGATCCTCGAGAGTGCCCGTTCGGAAGGAAAGAAAGAGATCAACGGACGCGATGCGTTCTACCTCTACGATACATTCGGCTTCCCGCTGGAACTGACAGTGGAGCTGGCCCAGGAAGAAGGACTCACCGTCGATGAGGATGCTTTCGGCATCGCGATGGAAGAGCAGAAGCAGAAGGCCCGTGATAACCAGAACTTCTCCGCGAAGCTTCAGGCTTCGGCGGGTGTCTTCGATTCCCTTGACGCAAGTGTCACGACGAAGTTCGTCGGATATGAGTCACTCAGCAGCGAGGGCAGAATCGTGGCGCTGGCGGATGCGGAAAGCCTGAAGGATTCCCTCTCCGAGAAGGAAGAGGGCACCATCGTGACCGATGTGACGCCGTTCTACGGAACCATGGGCGGTCAGGTCGGCGATAAGGGTGTCATCACGACAGCAAGCGGCGAATTCATCGTGACCGAAGCCGTGCACCTGGCAGAAGGGCGGATCGGCCATACCGGTTATGTAAGCAAGGGCACCATCCGTGCAGACGAGACCGCGAAGATCGAGGTGGCGACGGAGAACCGTCAGAATACATGTAAGAACCACTCCGCGACGCACCTTCTGCAGAAGGCACTGAAGATCGTGCTCGGCGACCATGTTGAGCAGAAGGGTTCTCTGGTTACACCGGACCGTCTGCGTTTCGACTTCTCCCATGACTCTGCTATGACGGCCGAACAGATCGAGAAGGTCGAGAAGATCGTGAACGATGAGATCGCGGCAGGACTTGCGGTAAGAACCGACGAGATGAGCCTCGATGACGCGAAGAAGACCGGCGCGATGGCGCTTTTCGGTGAGAAATATCAGGGTACGGTCCGTGTCGTCAGCATGGGCAAGGGCACTTCCGGAAACGACGAGTCCGACTTTAAGGATGCGTTCTCCGTGGAGCTCTGCGGTGGTACCCACGTCAGCAATACCTCCCAGATCGGGCGGATCAAGATCCTGTCCGAGTCCGGTGTGGCGGCGGGTATCCGTCGTATCGAGGCGCTGACCGGTGAGGGCGTGATCGCGTACTATAAGGAGCAGGAACAGCTGCTTCTTGCGGCGGCGAAGCTTCTGAAGGCCACTCCTTCGGAGCTCGCTTCGAAGATCGTGAACCTGCAGAACAGCCTGAAGGCGGCGAATTCCGAGATCGAGTCTCTGAAGGCGCAGGCCGCGAAGGATGCGGTGGGCGATTCCCTCAGTAAGACCGAGGATGTCAAGGGCATCAAGCTCCTGGCGGCGAAGGTCGAGAACGTCGAGATGGGCGCGCTCCGTGATCTGGGCGACCAGCTGAAGGAGAAGCTGGGAGATGGCGTGGTGGCGCTGTTCTCCGCGATCGGCGGCAAGGCGAACATCGTCATCATGGCCAGTGACAGTGCGGTGAAGGCCGGTGCGCATGCCGGTAACCTGATCAAGGCGGTAGCGCCGATCGTCGGTGGTGGCGGTGGCGGACGCCCGAATATGGCCCAGGCCGGCGGTAAGAACCCGGCAGGGATCGATGATGCGCTTGTGGCCGTGAAGGCGGAACTCGAGAAGATGCTCTGAGTGCATAACAGAAAAATAGGAGGATACGAAGATGTGTTTATTCTGTGATATCGTAGAGGGCAAGATCCCCTCGACCAAGGTCTATGAGAACGAGAAAGTCCTGGCTTTCAAGGACATCAAGCCGGCGACTCCGGTGCACGTGCTGATCGTGCCGAAGAAGCATTTCGATGACATCCTTGATATGGCGGCCTCCGAAGAAGGGAAAGCCGCGCTGGGCGATATGCTGGATGCCGTTCCGGAAGTCGTGAAGGCAACCGGGATCGATGAGGGATTCCGCATCATCAACAACTGCCGTGAGTTCGGCGGTCAGACCGTGCGCCACGTGCACTTCCACATTCTCGGCGGCAGGAAGCTGTCAGAGAAGATGATCTGATCTCATTTTACGAAGAACCGGAGGACCTCAAGCAAGACTTGGGGTCCTTTTTCTATTCTTGGATTCCTTTTCTGTGAAAAGCACTGGGGACGGGTCCTGGTCCATGTAATGGTCACTCCAGAAACGTTTTACATGGACCAGTACATGGAATATCGCCTAAAGTCTATGAAGTGGTCACTCCTGAAACGTTTTACATGGACCAGTACATGGAATAATGCCCAAAGTCTATGCAGTGGTCACTCCAGAAACGTTTTACATGGACCAGTACATGGACCGGCGCCTGGTTGTGGCGCGAGCTCATAAGAAGGACCGCTTCAGCGGTAGAGCTTACCCCTCTTGTACTGGATCACCTCGCGCTTGAAGTCTTCCTCGAAGGTGCCCCGCGCGCGGGTGGTCCAGAAATCGTGGCTGATCCGGTCCAGCGTATCCATACGCGCGAAGGCGGGGTCTCTGGCATAGTGGAATGCGTCGGAGGCGCGGGACAGGATGGGAAGAGAGGCTTCCTTGCGCATGGACTTCAGCACCAGGCGTCCTCTCTCGGAGAAACCCAGTAGCCGCAGGTACTTCGGCTCGGTCAGGCTCTCGAGGTCCTCCTGAGTTTGGCCGACGACAAGCGAGGCGAGGGCCCGGAGGATGCGCGTGTAGGCGAAGCAACGGGTGGAAGCGCTATTCTGCCATAGCGAGGAGGCAGAGGTGGCGGGGTCGTAGTGAAGGTCCCGGACCGTGCTTCGAAGATATCCGGCGAGCTGTTCTCCCACATGGGCCGTCGCCGCAAGTTTCGCGGAATCGGTGGCGCGCAGGACCGGAAGTGCCGCCTCGAGAAGATCGTCCTCGCCCATGGGCTTCGTGCCGCCGTTCCATTGGGCCAGCATCTCGGCGAGCATGTCGTCCGGAAGATACGGCAGAAGATCGGACAAGCTCCGGATGAACTCGGGCTTCGGAAGAGAAGCATAGCGCTCGGAGATGAGTTTTCTTATGGCTGTTGCGCTGGCAAAAGCACTGTCTTTCAGAGTTTCTTCGTGATAGCTGTTCTCACGGTGTACAAGATGCGGTACAATGCCGGATCCGGCGCGGTGAAGCTCGCGAAGGTAGGAGATCGCCAGAAGGTTATTGGGATTTCTAAGGATCTCGGCGATAACCTCCGGTGACAGATGCCCGGCTCCCGCAGGAAGAGACTCAGAAGCCCCATCAGGAAGATCCGCAGAAGCCCCGTCAGGGAGATGTGGAGAATCATTCTCCATAGATGCCCCGAAAAGGGACTGTACATAGGCGATCAGGGCCTCCTGCCATGCACCGGCGTAGGGCTGCCCCTCTTTCTGAAGCTCACTGAGCTTGCTGCGGAAAGCGGGATCGTCTTCCGGATCGAGCTTGGCGAGATAAGTTAGATCAGAAAGCTCCGGGTGTTCGGCACCGAAGAAAAGGTCCGTAACGACGCCACTTGCCAGAAGTGACGCGATGGCGCCCCTAGCGAAGCGGTCGGCTGAGCCGGTGGCGAACGTGAACGGGAGCTCCAGAACGACGTCGACGCCACAGGAGAGGGCGGCGCAGGTGCGGGCGGTCCGGTCCGTGACAGCCGGGATGCCGCGCTGGACGAATGCACCGCTCATGATGACTACGATGGCGGTGTCTTCACCGAGTTCTTCTCTTACTTTCGAAAGAAGGTACATGTGCCCGTTATGGAAAGGGTTATATTCGGCTACGATTCCGGCGACGCGCATTCGTCTCTCATGCTCCTTTTTTTCTTGTCGGGTGACTACATTCTCATCTCCCATGACACGAAGAAATGATACAATTAATGTACCTTAGTTTGTCCATTTTGAAAAGGAGCACCGTACATGCCCTCACTGACGTCGGTAAAATACAGTAACAAGAAGATCATGAAGATCGTGAAGATCTCCTTGGCGGCACTCGCTGCAGCGGCCCTGATCGGTGTGGGCATCTATCTTCTGATCCATAACGGCGTCTTCTATAAGAAAGTGGACACAGATAAGAAAACTTACGCATTCTCTGAACAGATGAGAGCGGTTATTACGGAGAACGGGATCCAGCAGGGCTATATGTTCACAAGGACGAGTAAGCTCATGATGGAAGACCGGCTGACGGATCCGTGGATCCTCTCCTGGTATGTGATCCCCGGCACGACACGAAGCGTCCCGGCTATGGAGTCGGCCTATGTGGATGCGATGGACCAGGTGCTGCTCCTCCGGTCGTACATTAAAGAAGGCAAAAGATCGCAGGCCGAGGCCCTGATCCGTGCCATCGACAGCACACTTACCGATGGAAGCGGGCTGCTTCTGCAATATAAGCATGTGGACGATCTGGGCCTTCCTGACCGGAAGGCAGAGGAGAGATCGGACCTTTATGAGGATCCGGCATATCTAAGGATGCCGGATGCGCCGGCCTCGATGGCCGCTACGACCGAATACCTCGGCGCCCTTCTGGATTATTACGATAAATGGGGGAAGGCGGATACGCTGGACAAGATCCGCGATCTGACCGCGAAAGTGATGGAGGCGGGAGAAGGAAAGTCCTACCGTGTGGCCGATCAGCTGGCCCGGCCGACGCCGATCCCCGTCACGGAGAAAACCCTGGTCACCCCGGATCCTTCGGATTATCTTGATGAGGATGACGTGAATACGAAGCCGCAGGAAGAAAGCGGGAAGGGGGAGGAAGCGGACCTGCAGCTTCTGTCTCTTACGGGTATGGAACTGTCGTCCATGAATCTGGATGCATTAAGAAGAGGTGTGGCACTGGTTCCGAAATATCAGGACAGATACGACGAGATCGTCTCCATCGTGAAGGGCGGGAAGATCTCGGAGGCCCTTCCTCTTTACGCCTGGATCTATGCCGATGGCGGATATGTGTACTATGTGGGAAGCGATGCGAACGTGGATCTTGTTTCCTCTCTCTATGTGATGGTCCATCTGGCCGAGATCGGGCAGCTGGATCAGGATGCCTATGCCTGGGTGGCCGAACAGATCTACAACGTGGGATTTCTGTATGAGTCGTATAACATCATGTCCGGGCTTGTGGGAGCGGATGTGGAATGCATGGAAGCGTATCCGCTGGTCCTGCGCCTGGCACAGATCCAAGGCGACGACGGGCTCTTCTCTGCGACGGTGAACGTCATGATGCGCCACTACGCTACCCTCAGTACCAGCCCCGCACTCTATACCTTCTACCGCGATGTGAAAGACAGCCGTGTGGCCGTCTATGCCAGAGAGAATCTTCTCATGGAGCTTCTTCTGGAGTAAGGGAGGTGTAAGGTATGTCGTTCATTCTGCTTCTGGCATTTCTTTTCTTCATGGGAAGTCTTACGGGCTGGGGGATCGAGCTTTTTTACCGCCGTTTCGTATCCCAGAAGAAATGGGTCAATCCGGGATTTCTCTCGGGGCCGTATCTTCCCATCTACGGCTTCGGGCTCGTGGTCCTGTATCTCATCGCATCGACGGAGAAATATATAAGCTTCGGACACCCGGTACTCGAGAAGATCGTGCTTTTTCTGCTGATGATGCTGGCCATGACCGTGATCGAGTACATCGCGGGTGTGTTCTGCCTGAAATACTTTAAGCTGAGACTTTGGGACTACAGTGACCAGTGGGGGAATATCCAGGGGATCATTTGCCCGCTTTATTCGTTCTTGTGGTCGGTTCTGGGTGCGGTCTACTATTTCCTTATCCATCCGCACATCCTGCGCTCGCTGGAGTGGCTGTCGAATAACCTGGCGTTCTCGTTCTTCATCGGATTTTTCTACGGCGTATTCGTCATGGACCTTTCCCACTCGACGAAGATCGTGCTGGCCATCAAGAAATTCGCCAAGCAGCAGCAGATCGTCCTGCATTACGAGGAGATCAAGGAGCGTATCGGGCAGTATAAGGAGAGCCGCCTGATCAAGGCAGGATTTATCTTCCGCATGTGGATGGATAAGCCGTTCTACCGGTTCCTGAAGGAAACGTACGAGACGACGCTGGAGAAGATCTCCGATGTGGCGGAGGATCTCCTGTCCAAGAAATAGGACATAGGTCGAGGTATAAATTAGGGTATAATAACACTCTAAAGATGAACGGTCCCGGGGCGGACGTCCGCAGAGGCGCGGCCCGGATACGATAAGGAAGGAAAAGAGATTTTAGATGGAAGATCTACTGGAAAAGCTGAATCCGGAACAGAGAAAGGCGGTGCTTCACGACGAGGGGCCGCTTCTTATCCTGGCGGGGGCCGGGTCGGGGAAGACGCGCGTGATCACGTATCGTATCGCCTATCTGATCCAGGCGAGGGGCGTGTATCCGTCGAGCATTCTGGCGATTACGTTTACGAATAAGGCGGCTAATGAGATGCGTGAGCGTATCAACGGCCTGATCGGGGATGTGTCCCGGAATATGTGGGTGGGCACCTTCCACTCCATGTTCGCGCGTATCCTGCGCCGGCATGCCGAGCTTCTCGGCTATACGCCGACATATTCGATCCTGGATACCGATGACCAGCAGAAGGTCATTAAGGAGATCATCAAGGAGCTGGAACTGAACGATAAGCTCTTCGCGCCGCGACTGGTGCAGAGCATCATCAGCAAGGCCAAGAACGATATGCAGTCGCCGGAGAAGTTTGCTTCCCTGGCGGGAGCGGACGCGAGGCTTCGGACAGTGGCGAAGATCTACCAGCGTTATAACGAGAAGCTTCTGGCGAATAATGCCATGGACTTCGACGATATCCTCTTCTATTCGGTCAAGCTCCTGTCGGACCATCCGGATGTGCTGACGGTCTATCAGGACAAGTTCCGCTATATCCTCGTCGACGAGTACCAGGATACGAACCACTGCCAGTATATGCTGATCCAGCTCCTGGCGAAGCGTTACCGTAACCTCTGTGTGGTCGGTGATGACGATCAGTCGATCTATTCCTTCCGTGGGGCGGACCTTCGGAATATCCTCGATTTCGAGAAGGATTTCCCGGATGCGGAGGTCATCAAGCTCGAGGAGAATTACCGTTCCACGAAGACGATCCTCGATGCGGCGAATGCCGTCATCGCCCATAACAGGAAGAGGAAGGCGAAGGCGCTCCGTACCGAGGGAGAAGAGGGCGATAAGATCACGTTCCTCTGGGCGGACCACCACGGGATCGAGGCGTACTACTGCGCCGAGAATATAAAAAGAGACGCCGAGAGAGGCACTTTTCCCTATCACGAGACGGCGATACTCTACCGTATGAATGCCCTCTCCCGTTCCATCGAGTCAGCGCTCCGTGAGAAGGGGATCCCGTACCGTGTGTATGGGGGTCTTCGGTTCTATGACAGAAAAGAAATCAAGGATGTACTGGCGTACCTGCGCCTGATCTATTCCGATGAGGATAACTACGCATGGGAGAGGATCATCAACGTTCCGAGACGGGGCATCGGCGATACTACGATCGCGAAGGTCCTGGCGATTGCGGAGAGTGAGAATATCCCGGCGCTTACGGTGTGCAGCCGAAGCTCCGTCTATCCGGAGCTTTCGCGTGTGGCAGACAAGCTCTTCGACTTCTCGCTCATGATCAGTAACTTCCGCCAGATCTTAAATGAGGGACAGGCGAGTTTCTCGGAGTTTATCGAATACGTGCAGGATAAGTCCGGCATGGTCAACGAGATCATCGAGCAGAGAGAAAAGAAGGACGAGATGGTGGACCGTGTCGAGAACCTGAAGGAACTTCTTTCTGAAGCCGTGGAATTTGAAGCGAGAAGAAAGAAAGAGATCGAACTTGCGCAGACGCAGGAGTCCGATGCGGACCGGAAGGTGGACCCGTATCTTGATCACGAGCCGGATTTCGGTGCGGATCTGAAGGGGATCCTGGGGGCCTATCTTCAGAATGCGGCCCTCTATGCCGAGGGAGATAATGCGGATGACAGTGAGGACTATGTCCGTCTGATGTCGATCCACAGTGCCAAGGGACTGGAATTCGGTTCGGTGTATCTGGTAGGCGCGGACGAGACGATCTTCCCGAGCATGCGTTCCATCAACGACGGCGAGGTGGAAGAGGAGCGGCGTCTGATGTATGTCGCCATTACGAGAGCAAAGAAGAAACTGACGATCGTCTCGGCGAGAAGCCGTATGATCTTCGGTAAGACGCAGAACATGGAGCCGTCCATGTTCGTCAAGGAGATCCCGCAGCAGTATCTGCGTGCGATCGCGAATAAGCGGACGGAGCAGCCGAAGGAGACCGTGAATCCGAGATATGGAAGAGAAGGCGGATACGGATCTTCCGGCGGATCCCGCTCGGGAGCGTACGGCGGTGGCGGCTATGGTGGCGGAAGCTACGGAAGTGGCGCCTCGTATGGAACCGGTGGTACCGGAAGCCGTCCGGCGGGCGGAGCAGGGAAAGCAGCAGGCGGATCTTCGACCGGGTATCTGGACCGGTATAAGACGCCGAAGGCTCCGGCTTCAGGAGGATCGGACTTCACGCCGGAGAGCATCACCAAGGGCATGAAGGTCATCCATCCGAGGTTCGGCGAGGGCGTGATCGTCTCCTGCGAACCGGTGGCCGGAGATGCGCTGGTCTGTGTGGATTTCGACGGACTTCGGAAGAATATGCTTCTGAATAAGTCGGGCCTGAAGAAGGGCTGAACCGGACACTACAGCGTTGAGATAGAAAACAGAGCCGGGCGGCGAAGTGTAAAGTAAGAAAACGGAACCGGGGAGGCACAGCTTCGGTATAATGGAGACAGTGCACTTTCATTTGACAGATGTAAGGAGGACGAGCATATGGATCAGAAAGAACAGAGTTTATTCGAACAGTTTCCGTCCGCTTTCCCTCAGGTGGAGGAGAGAAACGACGGTGTCGATAATCCGAGAGACCGTGAGCTTCTGACGATTCTCCGTAACGAGCGGGAGAAGTCGATGTCGCCATATGCCTTCCGTACGAAGGACAGCCGCGGAAGACGGATCGAAGAGAAACCGTGTCTGGTCCGTTCGCCTTTCGAGCGGGATACGGGAAGGATCATCTACTCCCAGGCATTCCGAAGGCTCCGTCATAAGACGCAGGTGTTCTTTAATGCGAAGAACGACCACATCTGCTCCCGTATCGAGCACGTGATCTACGTGAAGTATATCGCGACGACGATCGCGCGGGCGCTGAACCTGAATCTGGATCTGGTGGAGGCCATCGCTCTCGGCCACGATCTGGGACATGCGCCCTTCGGCCATACCGGTGAGAAAGTCCTGGAGCAGTGCGCAAGGAAATACGATCCGGAGATCTCGTTCCGCCATGAGTTCCAGAGCCTGCGTGTAGTAGATCTTCTGGAAGTAAGAGGGCCGGGAAGACCCGGAGGGATCAATCTCTCCTTCGAGGTCCGTGACGGTATCGTCTCCCACTGTGGCGAGACCTATAGTGAATATAAGCTGTCGCCCTTCCGCGAGAAGCCGACAGAGATGATCCTTGACCCGAAGCAGGCGCTGCATGCGCTTCCGGCCACCCTTGAGGGCTGTGTCGTACGCATCTCGGATAAGATCGCCTATATCGGAAGAGATATCGAGGATGCCCGTGTGGCGGGACTTATGGAGTTCGAGGATATTCCGGAGGAGATCAAGTCGACGCTGGGTTCGACGAATTCGCAGATCATCAATACACTGGTCGGGGATCTGATCCATAACAGTCTGGATAAGGATGAGATCTGCCTTTCTTCGGAGGCCGGGCAGGCCATGAAGGAACTTCTGGAAGAGAATGTGTCCCGTATCTACCGCTCCGAGAAGGTGCGCCGGTATGAGGCGACGGTGCGGAACAGTCTGGAGGGTCTCTTCGAGGCTCTGATGTCCGCCATGGCGGATAAGGAGAAGATGGCACGCTCGACGAATCTGGCGATGGAGGGCCTTTGTAAGTTTATATCGGACTATCCGGATAAAGAGGCAAGTGACGTGCAGATCGTCGTGGACTATATCGCGGGAATGACCGATTCCTATGCGACGAAGTCCTATGAGAGCATCTACTGGATCTGAGGAAAGAGGAAGAGAAATGGAAGACCTTTATAATTTCTATGCGATGCTGGACCGTATGCAGTATATCCAGCGCTGGGGGCTCATGCGCAATACCCGCCAGGAGAACCTCAAGGAGCACAGCTTCGATGTGGCGGTGATCGCCCACAGTCTGGCGCTCGTGCATAACCGTATCCTGGGGAAGGATCCGGTCGATCCGCTTCTGACGATGGCGGAGGCGCTGTATCACGATTGTACGGAGATCATCACAGGCGATATGCCGACTCCGATCAAGTATAAGAATGACGAACTGAAGACGGCTTATAAGGAGGTCGAAGCCCAGGCGGCGCACAATATCCTCGGTCTTCTTCCGGAACCGGTGAAGGAAGACTACAGGGAACTTCTCCTTCCGGATCTTTCGGATGAGAAGAGAGCGGAGGTCCATCGTCTGGTGAAGGCGGCCGACCGCTTAAGTGCGTACCTGAAGTGCCTGATGGAAGAGAAGGCCGGAAACGATGAATTCCGTTCTGCAAAGGAGACGATCGAGAAGTCGATCCATGCGCTGAAGTGTGAGGAAGCCGAGTATTTCCTTCTTCACTTCGTGCCGCCCTATGGAATGACTCTGGACGAGATCAGTAAGTAATGGGAGAGAAATTTCGAAAACTCTATATCGGACTGGCGATTGCTTCGGGAGTTCTGGGGATCATCGTGCTCGTGATCGTGTGCGGAGCCCTGATCAGCCTGGAGAAAGAAGTGTCGCTGTCTTCGGAAGCGAAGGACATGATGTACCGTACCGCCGTCCTGACCGCTACCGAGGAGGCACTTCCATACTGGGAGAACGAAGTCGAGCAGGGGCATCTTACCGTGAGCGACTACGTCGAGAGCCAGTTCACGTCGTACCCGTACCTGCTTCATGGAAAAGACGACAGTGCTTTTGCATCGGACCTGGCGTGCGTGGCCTATAACGATGCCTATAACACGGAGGAGATCCTGGCGCTTCTGGACGGTGGCTCGAGGCGGTATGCCATCGAGAAGATCGTAAGTGAAGTGGATCCGAAATATGCCCCGATCAACGAGTTCTCCGATCCGAAGGGGACACAGTGCGGAAGCGTGAAGGTGACGGATCCACTGGAGAATGAGGAAGGATATGCCTTCGGCATCCGGCGGATCGACGGGACCATGACGATGGAGGGAGATGCGCTGCGCGCGGATTTCTTCGTGGACCAGTCGCTGCGTCCGGGGTCGATCGAGGTCCCGAAGACTTCGGGAGAAGTGCCCTTCACCATGGACTGGGATACGAAGGGCGAGGTGCCAGGGAGCCATGAGGTCGTGATACTGCTTCGCACTTCGGACGGAAGAGGGCAGGTCCTGACCGGCGGGCAGGTCAATATCCCGGCGTTTACGGATATCGAGAATGACACGGTGCAGTCGGCCTCCATTCCTGCGGGAGAAAAGGAGTCCTGGTATGCCTTCGATGCGAAGGACAGAGATGCTTACGTGAATCTGGTCGGCGCCACTTCGGATGTGGCGGCGTCCCTTTACGACCGGTACGGAAACCTCATCGGGGAGAACGATCTTCATGAGGTGGACTATGAGCTGCTGCGCGGAAGAAGGCAGGACTTCGATGACCTGCGGCCGGAAGAGAAGTCCGGAACACCGGGGAATGCGTTCTTCGTCCGGGTCAGAAGAAGTGAGGCGGCCCCGCCGTCGGTGGGCGAGGTGGAGTACACGCTGGTGCAGTCCAGGGATGTGGCGCTGACGGAAGAATACGGCTACCTGGCGATCCTGACGGACGAGGGTCTTGTGCCGACGCCGAGACCGACCGGGGCGGTCCCGCAGGATGAGAAGGACCGTGTGGTCACCTGCCGAAACGAGGCCGGGAACACGGTCGAGATCACACGCGGGAGCCTTCCGATCCTGCCACTGAACGGGTATATGCAGGAACTTGCTTTCGTGACGGAGACGAATGAGGAGCTGAAGATCTATCCGGAGTTCGCGATGGATGTGTTCGACTATGCGATCGTCGGGGATTCGTTCTCCGATGTGGATATCCGCTATATCGCCCAGGAGGGCTATGCGGCGGAGGTGTACTTGAGTAACGATGCCATGGCGCCCTGGACCCTGGGCGACGGGATCAAGATCGAAAACGGTGTGAATACACTTACTGTCGAAGTGAAGAGTATGGACGGGCTTTCCAGGACCTATACGCTGCATCTTCTGAACGGTTCGGATCCGGACGGATTCCGAAGCGGAACGCTGTCGCAGTTCCCGGCGTCCTATGCGGACGGGCTGTGGCTGCTCCATTGCCTCCATCCGTCTTACCGGTTCGAGGCGTTCCAGACGGGACTTTCATTCGAGGAAGTGCTCGAGAATGAGGACCATAAGGACCGAAGCCTCATCAGTTCGACCTATAACCCGCGGTGGGTGAAGCCGGGAAGCCCGGTCTACGACGGGAATTCGTGGAAGGCGGCGAAGCGGGAAGTCGTCTCCTATTTCCTTGATCCGAGAAACTTCCTGACACCGACGGGGATCTTCCAGTTCGAGAAGCTGTCCTTCGATGCATCGGTGCATACGCTGGACGGGATCAAGGCGGTGACGAAGAATTCCTTCCTGGAGGAAGACGATCCGGACTATGCTTCCATCCTTCTTAAGGCCGGGCAGGAGGCGGGGATCTCTCCGTATTTCCTGACGAGCCGTATCATCCAGGAGATGGGAAGAGACGGTGAGTCGGAACTGGCCCACGGGACGCTCTCCGGATACGAAGGGTACTACAACTTCTATAACATCGGTTCGACGCCGGATCCGAGTGTGCAGAACGGTGCGCGGATCAATGGCGCGAAGTATGCCAAATACGGCTCGAAGCCGGAAGAGAAGCAGATCACGCCGGATGAGGCGGCGATCCTTCTTCCCTGGGATACGCCGGAGAAGGCGATCTGCGGAGGTGCGCTGTGGATCGCGAAGAGCTATATCGAGATCGGTCAGGATACGCTGTATTTCCAGAAATTCGACCTGATCGATAACGAGGACGGCATGTATAAGCACCAGTATGCGCAGAATATCGCGATGGCCAGTAATGAGGCGATCCGCTACTATACGGCGTATGCTTCCCAGGATATGCTGGATTCGACTTTCGTATTTATCATCCCCGTATACGACCAGATGCCCCATGAGTACGGAATTATCCCGTAAATATGATTGTCAAGGGCCGTAAAATCTTTTATAATGCATGCGGATATAATAAGATTCTGCCGGGGATGGAAGATAGTAAATGACTAAATTCTTTCGAAAGATGTGTGCCGTTTATGTGGTACCGGTGCTGTGCGCAGCAATGGTGCTGCTTTCTTCGTTCCAGAAAGGCATGGCGGCCGGCGGCGTGACTGTCAATCTGGCCTTCCGCGAGACCTCGGCGCAGACAGGTGATGTCATTACACTGGACGTGAGTTTCAGTGCTTTTCCATCCATAACGAGATTCGGACCGATCGAGATCGGATATGACGGGGAGTTCCTTCAGTTCTTAAGAATCGAGCTGGGACCGAATATGGAAGGCTTCGAACTGACCCATGAGGAGCCGGAGGACAGCGCGATGGTGCGTTTCTCGGCCATTAACAATGAGGCGGAGGAAGCGATGCTACAGGGTGCCTCGAATGAGAATGATGATCCGACGATGAAAGCCAACACCCGCGATGAGGTATTCTCCTCGGATACGCCCGTGGTGGTGGCGTCGCTGAAGTTCCTGGTGAAAGAGCAGGCCAGAGGCGATGTGAAGGCGTGGCTGGGTACGATCTCGGGTCTTCGGGACAGTATGCTGGAGAACGTGGTTGCCGGTGCGGGTACGGGCGCTTCTTTAGTTGTGCAGGCTATGGTGTCCTCGGATGCGACGCTGTCTGTTCTGTCGGCGGGGGCGGTCAAGCTGGAGCCGGAATTCGATCCCGGTATCTTCGAGTATAACGCGACCGTGTCGAAAAATGTCACGGATGTGGCGATCAATGCGGTGGCCTTTAATCTGAAGTCGTCCGTGACGGTGGAGGGTGAGTCGAATCTCCAGATCGGAAATAACGTAGTGGAAGTCAAAGTGACGGCCGAGGACGGGAAAGCCGTTAATGTGTATACGATCCACATCTACCGAAGTGACCTGGTGCTGGTCGAAGGCGTGCAACTGGTGGACAAAGTAGGGAGTATCTATAACTTCGTGGCGTTCCCGGAATCGCTGGTGATCCCGGCGGATTTCTATCAGTCGACCTGCATCGTGGAAGGAAAAGAAGTGCCCTGCTTCCGAAGAGACGGGGTGTTCAGCGTGCTGATCTACGTCCGCACGGAGACCGAGGAGCCAGCGCTGTATGTGTATAACCAGCAGACCAATACCATGAGAAAATATGAGCCCGGAAGGATGCTGCTGCGATCGTCCCTGATCCTGACCGTGGCGGAGAAGCCGGCGAATGTGATGGTGCCGGAGGGATTTACGGCGACGAAGATCACGTATGGTTCGTCGGAGATCGACGGATATGTGTCGAAGGATGGCGGGACGAAGATCGCGTATCTTAAGTCGGAAGACGGATCGGCACGTTTCTACGTGATCGACTCGGCGAACGGCGATCTGTACCCATACAGAAGTTCCACCTCTTCGCAGAATGTGTTTTTGTATTTGTTTATTGTTTGTGCTAGTATAGCTGTGGTCGAGGCGCTGATCATCGGATTGCTCTTCTATCGGAAGAGACATGCCTTCCGGCGCAAAATCAACCCAAGGAGAGTCTGATGAGTAGTAACGGGCAATCTTCCGGACTTCGGAAACTGATGCAGAACAAGAAATTCCAGGAGCTGTTCTGGTATTTCGTATTCGGTGTACTGACCACTTTAGTAAACCTCATTACCTTCGCGCTTCTGGATAAGCTGATCAGTGCGAAATGGCCGGTGAAGGTCTTCAAATGGGATTTCGATTTCTTCGATCTGTTTATTAATGTCATCGCATGGGTCGTGGCGATCGTGTTCGCCTATGTGACGAATAAGCTGTTCGTGTTCCGTACGAAGGGCAATGTCCTGAAGGAGTTCATCAGTTTCGTCGTGGCCCGCCTGTTTACGTTCTTCGCATTTGAACTGGGACTGTTCTCGCTGAGCATTATGGTGATGGAGAATGCGATGAATATGCCGAAGGACGATGTGTTCCTTTCCTTTATGAATTTCGAAGTGACGAACAAGTACCTCGTGAAGCTCTTCATCGCGGTATTCGTGGTCGTCGCGAACTATATCTTCAGTAAGATCTTCATCTTTAAGAAAGACAAGAAGGCCGACACGGCGGATCTGTCTTCGAAAGATGCGGATCCGTCCGCGGACTCTTCGAAGTCCGGGATGCCGGAAAGTGAGGCGTAATCAGTCGTTTCATGATCGACAGTCACGCACCGGAATTTCTACAATCAGCAAATAAATTCGGGATCAAGCTGGGACTTGAGCGTATGCTTACGCTTATGGATAAGCTTGGTAATCCCCACAAGGACTTAAAGGCTTTCCATATCGCCGGCACGAACGGGAAAGGTTCGGTCAGTGCGTACTGCGCCGGGATGCTGGCGTGGGACGGGAAGAAGGTAGGCCTGTTTACGTCTCCGTATCTGGAGCGGTTTACCGAGCGGATCCGTATCCTCGACGGCAGGGAAGGACTTCTTTCCTGGGAGAAGAACGACGCATACGGTGAGATCGACCACGACTCGCTCTATACTCTTGCGGATCTGGTGAGAAGCAAGGTCGAGGAGATGGTGGCGGAAGGACACGAGCATCCGACCGAGTTCGAGCTGGTGACGGCTGTGGCTTTCCTGTATTTTGCGAAGGAGAATTGTGACGCGGTGGTTCTGGAGACGGGGCTCGGCGGCCGCCTGGATTCGACGAATGTGATCGAGAAACCGCTGGCGTGCATCATTACGGCGCTGGGCTACGACCATATGGACCGTCTGGGAAATACGCTGCCTGAGATCGCGGCCGAAAAGGGCGGCATCATTAAGGAAGGCTGCCCGGTGTTCGTGATGGATACCCATCAGCCGGCGGTCACGGATGAGGAAGCTGATGAGGCGGCGGCAGTGCTGGCAAGTATTGCCGTGGAGAAGGATGCCCCGCTGAAGTGGATCCGGAAGAACGAGGCGACGCGGATCACGCAGGATCTGGACGGCCAGTGGTTCTGGTTCGATGATATGAAGTTCCATACGCGTATGCACGGGGCGTATCAGCTGGAGAATGCTTCTCTTGCGATCCTGGCGATGAGTAAGTTCGTGTCGGAGGAGGCGCGGCGGGAGGGCCTTGGCCACGTGATGTGGAAGGGCCGTCTGGAAGTACTGTCGAAGGACCCGGCGGTGATCATCGACGGCGCCCATAATCCGCAGGGGATCATGTCGTTCAGTGCTTTTGTAGAAGAAATGGCGGTCTTACAGAAGATGCCTCCATGTGAGATCATCATGGGTGTTATGGCCGATAAGGACGTGGAGGGGATGCTTAGGATCCTCATCGAGAGATGGTGTGTGCCGCTTAACCGGATCACGCTGGTCACGCCCGACCAGAAGCGCGCGATGAAGGCGTCGGCGCTGCGCCATGCGTGGGACGATGCGCTGAAGAGAAGTAAGGCGTTTTACAATTCGGGGTCGTGTATGTATAATGCTAGAGAAAAGCTGGCGTATGTGGATGATGCCGAGACGGCGTGCCGAAGTGCCGTCGCCCGTGCCCGCAGAAACCGGGCCCCGATTTATGTGATCGGATCGCTGTATCTCCTGGGAGAGGTCCGGTCCGTTATCCTGGAGGAGCTTAGGAGAAGCGACAAGTCCGGGGAGAACTGACGAAGAAAAGGAAGCAAATGGACTGGAAGAACGTTGGACGATCGATACCGGAAATCACGACGCGTGACCTGGTGGTATTCCGCCTTCCGCCGGAAGAGACGGAGCAACTGGAACACCAGTATAACCGGGCGCTTTATAATATGAATAACGATGGCGCGGATGTGGCCATCATTACCCTGAAGAAGATCATTACGGAGCATACGACATGGGGCGAGGCGTCGCTTCTGTTCGGGATCTGTCTGGCGCAGTGCGGGGAGTTCCACCGGGCGCAGCAGAGTTTCGAGTATGCGCTGACCTGCGGCCTTCATTCGCAGGCGCTGACGGAGCTGGCGCAGTATTGTCTGGCGGAGGCGACGACGGCGGCCGAGCAGGCGAGGGTGGAGGTGGAGCAGTCTTCGGAAGATTCTCCGTTAAAAGCTCTCTCTACGGCGATTACGCGTCAGGAGTCGCCGCTGGTGGCGGAAAGTGAGCATCGGGAGAGGATCCATGTGCAGGCGCCGATCCTGATCAAGGCGCCGAAGAAGCCTCGGAAGAGAAGGATCGCGACGGAGAAGGAGATCCGCGATGCGCTGGCCCAGTCTACGTCGTCGAACGGGGAGATCCCGGATGAGGAGATCCGTGTGGAGTTTCCGAAGACGCCGGCGGAGAAGATGCGGATGACGGTGATCGCGCTGATCGTGATCGTCGCGCTGGTGGGGCTTTTCTTCCTGATCCGCTTCGTGATCGTGCCGGCGGTGGGGAATCTGTCGGAGAGGGCGAAGAGTGGCGAGAAGGTGGAGTTCCTGGAGCAGAAGCTGTCGGAGAGATCCGCCGATCCGGAGGTGTCCGCGATCCTTTCCGAGTACAGCGAGAAATACGGGAATGGATGATATGTCCGGAGCCTGAGGGGTCCGGGAGATTTTTGGAATGAAAGATATGAGAATTAGAGATTTGAGGAATTGAGGAGCTGTTACGACTATGATGTACATAAGCACAAGAGGATATGAGAAGAAGTTTTCGGCGGCGGAAGCCATCAAGCAGGGTATCGCCCCGGATGGCGGCCTTTTCGTGCCGGAGACGATCCCGACACTGAGTAAGTCGGAGATCATGAGCATGACGGAGATGAGCTTCCCGCAGATCTCTGCGACGGTGCTCAGTAAGTTCCTCACGGACTTTACCTATGACGAGCTCCTCGATTTCGCCGAGCAGGCCTATAGTGAAGAGAAGTTCGGCGAGAAGCCGGTTCCGCTGGTGCAGCTGAATAAGTACAATCCGAGAGAGTATATCCTCGAGCTGTGGCATGGCCCGACGGCGGCCTTTAAGGATGTGGCGCTGCAGATGCTGCCGCACCTGATGACCGCGTCTGCGAAGAAGACCGGGGAGAACAGAAAGATCTGCATCCTGACGGCGACTTCCGGTGATACCGGTAAGGCGGCGCTCGAGGGCTTTAAGGATCTTCCGGGTACGGAGGTCATCGTGTTCTATCCGTCCGAGGGTGTTTCGGATGCGCAGAAGCAGCAGATGATCACGACCGAAGGCAATAATGTTCATGTCGTGGCGGTCAACGGCTGTTTCGACGATGCCCAGTCCGGCGTGAAGGCGATCTTCGGGGATGCGTCCGTGGCGCAGGAACTCGATGCGGCGGGCTGCGTGCTCTCTTCCGCGAACTCGATCAACTGGGGCCGTCTGGTTCCGCAGATCGCGTACTACGTGGCGGCGTATGTCGAGCTTCTGAAGTATGAGGAATTCAATTTCGGCGAGAAGATGAACGTGGTCGTTCCGACAGGAAACTTCGGAAATATCCTGGCGGCGTGGTTTGCCAAGAAGATGGGGATCCCCATGAAGAAGCTGATCTGCGCTTCGAATAAGAATAAGGTCCTTTCCGACTTCTTCAGAAGTGGTACCTATGACAGAAACCGTGAGTTCTATAAGACCAACTCTCCGTCGATGGATATCCTGATCAGCAGTAACCTCGAGAGACTTCTCTTCGAGGTGACAGGTATGGATGCGCAGAAGACGGCGCAGTGGATGGAAGATCTGAAGACGAAGGGCGTCTATTCTGTCGATCCTGACACGCTAAAAGCTCTGCAGATGGTTTTTGTCGGTGGTTTTGCCGATGAGGCCGGTATCAGTAAGACGATCCGCGAGGTGTACGACCGCTGTGACCATGTGGTGGATACCCATACGGCGGTAGGCTTCAATATCTATAACCGTTACTATCAGCGTTCCGGTGACGAGACGAAGACCGTGTTCGTGTCGACGGCGTCTCCGTTCAAGTTCGCGCCGGCAGTTATGGATGCGCTGAACGGCGCCGGCTACAGCAACGGCCGTTCCAATGAGGTCCTGACGAATGAGCTCTCTGAAGAGAGTGGCCTTCCGATCCCGGCGGGCCTGAAGGACATCAACAAGAAGCCGGTCCTCCATAATCTGATCATCGAAAAAGACGCCATGCGCCAGACTGTGCTGGATATTCTGAAGAAATAAGCTTCGGGTTTGGCTGGCGACGGCGACCGGCGTAGAGCTGGATTGTCCCTGTCCTCCCGGAGGAGGGATTGATTGTTCCTGCCCCGGCGACCGAGGATGCGTATGACTTTATATCGACTTGAAAAGCACTGTTTTCAGTGCTTTTGAATAAGTATTCAGGGTTTTGAATGAAATCAGACGGCCCCACGGTTCGCCCGGAGGGTCCCGACATACTAAACCTTCCCAATTGAAGATTTAGTATGTCATTTGAGCCGGTTTCGAGGTGCCCCAACATACTTAAATTCTGATTTCGGGAGTTTAGTATGCTAATTCTTTATACATTTGGCTTCTGAAGCCGGAAAAAGCATACTAAATGCTTCAGAATCGAGCTTTAGTAGGTCGACGTTCCAAAATGACGACATATCCACCCTACCAACCCTCTCAAAATGAAGATTTAGTATGTTGCCATTCGCGCCACGCCGCGCAAGGATAAAGAAAACCCATTCGCGCCACGAGTTATTTGCCGAAGGCAAATGCTGTCTGAAGTGGCAAGAATGGATTTTCTTTATCTCTCATGGATATCGTCCAGCTTGAGCCCTTCGTTGTGCTCGAGGGCCCAGGAGATCGCCCACTCCGACTCGAAAAGCACGACCGGCATTTCGTCTCTGTCGAGGACGAGCATCGAGGTGGAGGTCAGCGTCAGCTTGGAAAAGTCGACATTGGCGGACTCATCCTGCTTGCTGCACCATCTGGCGAAGCGGTAGTTGAGGTTGCTGCGGAGAATGTCGACGCCGTACTCGGTCTTCAGACGGTGCTCGAGGACTTCGAACTGGAGAACACCGACCACGCCCATGATGTAGGTCTCGGTACCGATGCCCGGCTGCTTGTAGAGCTGGACGGCGCCTTCCTCGGAGAGCTGCTCGATGCCCTTTAAGAACTGCTTTCTCTTCATGGAGTCCTTCGGCTGCACGCGGGCGAAGTGCTCCGGCGGGAAGACCGGGATGTTCGCGAAGTTGAAGTTCTTCGAAGAAGTGGTCACGGTGTCGCCGATGCGGAAGATGCCCGGATCGAAAAGACCGATGATGTCGCCCGCGTAGGCGTCCTCGACGATCGTTCGGTCCTGCGCCATGAACTGCTGCGGCTGGGCCAGCGTGATCTTCTTGCCGGTACGCATATGCTTAACGGACATGCCCTTCTCAAATTTGCCGGAGCAGATACGCATGAAGGACATTCTGTCTCTGTGGTTCGGGTCCATGTTCGCCTGGATCTTAAAGACGAATCCGGAGAAATAATCCTCGGTGGGGCTGACGACGCCGTCCGAGGTCTCGTGGCTCTGCGGGCCCGGCGCGATCTCGAGGAACTTCTTCAGGAACGGCTCGACGCCGAAATTCGTAATGGCGGATCCGAAGAATACCGGAGTCAGCTCGCCCGAGAGGATCTTATCCAGGTCGAAGGGATCGCCGGCCATATCGAGAAGTTCGATGTCGTTCTTCAAGGTCTCATAGTGATGCTCGCTCAGGATACTGCGGAGCGCGGCCTCGTCGTTGATGCCGGCGCTGATGGACTTGACCATGGAAGCACCATGGTCCTTCGTCTCGTTATCGAAGAGCAGCACCTGCTCACTCTCACGGACATACACGCCCTGGAAATCACCGTCGGTACCGATCGGCCAGTTGACCGGCGTACTGCGGATACCGAGGACCTTCTCGAGCTCGTCAATGAGGTCGAAAGGATTCTTCGCCGCACGGTCCATCTTGTTAATGAAGGTGAAGATCGGGATCCCGCGCTTCCTACAGACGGCGAAGAGCTTGATGGTCTGGGCCTCGACACCCTTCGCACCGTCCAGGAGCATGACCGCGGCGTCCGCCGCACAGAGGGTACGGTAGGTATCCTCGGAGAAGTCCTGGTGACCGGGGGTGTCCAGAATATTGATGCAGTAGCCGTCGTAGTTAAACTGCATGACGGAAGAAGTGACCGAGATACCACGCTGCTTCTCGATCTCCATCCAGTCGGAGGTCGCGTGATGCGCCGCCTTACGCGCCTTAACGGAACCGGCCATGTGGATGGCACCACCGTAGAGAAGAAGCTTCTCGGTCATCGTCGTTTTACCGGCGTCCGGGTGCGAGATGATCGCGAAAGTCCGGCGGCGGTTGATCTCGTTTACAACATTCTGGTCCATATATACTGCCTTTCTGGTCCGGTCATACGCAATACGGGAGAAAGTGATCCGATATGCCGTGCCGGTTTGGTTACTTATACAAAATACGATATAATGATGGTGATCGTTCTCCATAGAAGAAGGAGCCGGGCTCCGCATCTGGCGGCAGCCGAAGAAGGCAATCCGGTTACTTCCTTGGAAAACAAGCCACAATATTATATCAGCCTTGCTCCGTAAGGGCAAGGAAAAGAGGTGTATATGCCTGTAAAAGACGTACGACTGGCAGTGCTTATCGATGCGGATAATATCTCTGCCTCCTATATCAAGCCCATGATGCTCGAGATCGCCCGCTACGGGAACCCGACCATCAAGCGCATCTACGGCGACTGGACCAAGCCCCAGCTCGGCCCCTGGAAGCAGGTGCTCCTGGACCACGCGATCTCGCCGGTCCAGCAGTTCGGCTACACATCCGGCAAGAATGCGACGGACTCGTCGCTGATCATCGACGCCATGGACATCCTCTACACCGAGAGCGTAGACGGATTCTGCCTGGTGTCGTCGGACAGTGATTTTACCAGATTGGCGACACGCCTTCGCGAAGCCGGCAAGATCGTCTACGGCATCGGCGAGAAGAAGACGCCGACCCCGTTCGTTGCGGCCTGTGACCGGTTCATCTTCCTCGAGATCCTGGCGCCGAAAGAGAGGAAAAACCGTGCCTCTTCGAAGACCGTTTCTTCTTCCGATCCTTCTCCAAAAGCACTGTCGTCGGGTTCTTCTTCTGAGGGGGACGGGAAGAGTGCTTCCGCAAAGTCCGGTAAGACAGGGAAGAAAGATGCGGAGGGGAGAACTGCCTCTGAGAATCCGGATGGCAGAAGTGCCGCCGATGCGTCTTCTGAGAATTCCGGAAATACAGAGAGAACGATACTTGAGATCGATGACGCCACCTGTGAACTCATAAGCAGTTCCGTTTCGGATCTGGCCGACGAAGACGGCTGGGCTTTCCTCGGGGATGTGGGAAACCTGGTCAATAAGAAGAGCCCTTCGTTCGACGCCCGTAACTACGGGTTCTCGAAGATGAGCAAACTTATGCAGTCGCTGGATTTCCTGGAGTGCGAGCTGCGGGTCAACGAGAAGAATCCGCAGGTGAAACTCATATATGTTCGCAATAAGGAGGATAATTGAAAGTGCGAAGAAGTGCAGGTATACTGTTACACATTACGTCGCTTCCCGGCAAATACGGGATCGGCGGATTCGGGAAGGAGGCGGAAGCCTTCGCGAAGAAACTGAAGGAAGCCGGGATGGGGTACTGGCAGGTCCTTCCGTTTACCAATCCGGGGTCGGGGGACTCCCCGTACCAGAGTGACTCGGCCTTTGCCGGAAGTCCGCTTCTGATCGACCCGGAGGATCTCTACGAAAGAAAACTCTTAAGCCACGACGAACTGGAGAAGTGCAAGTATCCGGGATCGTGCTACAGCGTGGACTACGCATGGGTCCGGGAGAACCGCATGGAAATGCTCAGAAGTGCTTTTGCCAGAGTGGACGAGAAGACACGTGCGGGCATGCAGGCATTCGAGAAGAACAATCCGTGGGTCAAGGACGTGATCCTTTTCCAGGCCATTAAGGAGTCTCAGGGACAGAAGGCCTGGTGGGAGTGGGACGATAAGGCGCTGCAGAAGCACGATGCGAAAGCGGTCAGCGCCGCAGAGAAGACGTACCGGGATCTGTGCGACTTCTACCTCTTCATCCAGTATATCTTCTACGACCAGTGGGCGAAACTGAAGAGCCGGATCAACGAGATTGGTATCTCCGTCATCGGCGACATCCCGATCTACGTGAGCGGCGATTCCTGCGACGTATGGGCGAACCGGTCGCTTTTCCAGACGAATAAAGACGGCTCCTTCAAGAGTGTGGCCGGTGTACCGCCGGACTATTTCTGCGAGGACGGTCAGCTCTGGGGGAATCCGGTCTACGATTGGGCGGCCCACGAGAAGGACGGGTACGCCTGGTGGCTCAGCAGACTCCATCAGAATTTTAAGCTCTACGACGTGATCCGCATCGACCATTTCCGTGGGTTCTCGCGGTTCTACGCCTGCCCGGCGGACGCGGAGAATGCCAGAAACGGCAAGTGGTATCCGGGCCCGGGCATGAAGCTCTGGAACAGGATATTCGAAGAATTCGGGAAAGAGCCGCCGATCTTCGCCGAGGATCTCGGAGAGACCGACGACGAGCTCATCGCTTTTCTCGAGGAGACCGGGCTTCCGACCATGCGGGTCCTGCAGTTCGGTATGGTGCCGCACGACGACAGTAAGCACATGCCGCATAACTATCCGGAGAACTGCATCGCCTATACCGGTACCCACGATAACAATACGCTTCTTGGCTGGCTCTGGGAGGCGTCCGAGGAGGACAGGAATTTCGCTCTCGAGTACTGCCGGTTCCATGGCAGCAACTGGGGCGACGGCGGTGTCCATGCGCCGGCGTGCCGTGCGATGCTGACGACGGTGTGGTCTTCGGCGGCGAAGCTTGCGATCGCGCCCTTACAGGACGTGATGGGCTTCGGTTCCGATACGAGGATGAATGCGCCGGGTATGCCGACAGGGCAGTGGCGGATCCGCTTCGGTGAGGACTCCATCAACCAGATGGATACGAAATGGCTCAGCAAGCTGAACTGGGTATATAAGAGATTCTAAGTGACTGCGCCTTCGGGAGAAGCAATTCCCCCGGAGGCGTTTCTGCCACATGCGGGGAAATCTTCGCAAGGCGGACGGACAGCAAGGCGCAAGGCTGCGCCGGAGGGAGGAACCTATGAGTAAGTACATGCTTTCGATCGACCAGGGAACGACATCTTCCCGTGCCATGATCTTCCGTGAGGACGGCACCTGCGTCGCCTCGGCGCAGGAGACCTTCGACCAGCACTATCCGAAACCGGGCTGGGTCGAGCACGATCCGGAGGACCTGTGGAGGACGGTGTGCGACTGTATCCGCCAGGCACTGGCGAAGGTGAATATCCAGCCGGGGGAGATCGCGGGGATCGGAATCACGAACCAGCGGGAAACGACGATCCTCTGGGAGAAGTCCACGGGAAGACCGGTCTATAACGCCATCGTATGGCAGTGCAGAAGAACGGCTGCCCTCGTCGAGAAGATCAAGTCCTCCGATCCGGAGTTCGTGGAGAAGGTCAGAGAGAAGACGGGACTGGTGCCGGATGCGTATTTCTCGGCCACGAAGATCCAATGGATCCTCGAAGAGGTGCCGGGGCTGAAGGCCCGGGCCGGTATGGGGGACATCCTTTTCGGAACGGTGGATACCTGGATCCTTTACCGCCTGACGGGCGGGAGGTCCCACGCCACCGACTACTCGAATGCCTCCCGCACGATGCTCTTTAATATCCACGATCTTACGTGGGATGAGGAGCTCCTGCAGTATTTCCATATTCCGAAGTGCATGCTGCCACAGGCGCTTCCGGGTGCGTCGGATTTCGGCTCCGTCAGTACGGAGATCCCGGGACTCGAGGCCATCTACGGTGTCGGTATCTACGGCATCCTCGGCGATCAGCCGGCGGCGCTGTTCGGGCAGACCTGTTTCGACAAGGGGGATATCAAGAACACCTACGGCACCGGCTGCTTCACGCTCATGAATGTCGGTGAGGAACCGATTATCTCGAAGAAGGGCCTGGTCACCTCGGCGGCGTGGTCGCTGGACGGCAAGACCACCTACGCCCTCGAGGGAAGTGTTTTTAACGGGGGATCGACGATACGGTGGCTCCGCGACGAGCTGAAGCTGATCGATCATGCATCCGACTGCGATGTGCTGGCGGAGACGGTGCCGGACAGTGCGGGCGTCGTGCTGGTGCCGGCGTTCTCCGGATTGGGTGCGCCGTACTGGGATATGTACGCGAGAGGCGCGATCCTGGGACTTACGCGTGGCACGACGAAAGCGCATATCGCAAGAGCGGCGCTGGAGGGGATCGCGTATCAGGTCTACGATCTGGTCTCGCTCATGCAGGAGGAGGCGAACTGCAAGATTACGAAACTTAAAGTGGACGGCGGCGCTTCGGTCAGCCGCTTCATGATGCAGTTCCAGTCCGATATCCTCTTCTGCGAAGTGGACCGGGCGAAAGAACGTGAAACCACGTCGCAGGGCGTGGCGTATCTGGCCGGTCTCTACTGTGGGTATTGGAGCAGCATGGAGGTCTTGCGCACACTGCGGCACTGTGATACTCTCTTTACGCCTTCCATGAGTGAAGACAAAAGAAAGAAACTTCTCGGAAACTGGGCGAAGGCTGTTTCGCGTGCAGGAGACTGGGAAGAGAAAGAGTAAAGCCGGAGTGCGGACCTGTGCCCTGGTGGAAAAGGGACGGATTTGTGCCCGGAGAGAGAAGGACCGGATTTGTGCCCGGATGGAAAGGGAGCGGACGTGGACGCACTTGTTCTGGTGTTTGTGAAGATCGTTGTGGCGGTGACGCTGGGGTTTCTTCTTCGGAAACTCAAGGTCATCGATGCACATATGCAGAAAGGCCTGTCGGATATGCTTCTTCTGGCGATCCTTCCTTTCTCAATCCTTGCATCTTCGAACTATGAGAAAACACCCGAGGTGACGGAGGGGATGCTGATTACCCTGGTGGCCGCCCTCGGCTACTATCTCTTGTCGCTTATCGCTATGCGGCTTCTGTCCAGGAAACTTCCCTATGAGGAGAAAGAACAGCGGGTATTCGTGACCATGACGGTCTTCGCCAATACGGGATTCGTGGGGTTCCCGCTGCTGTCGGCGCTATATGGAAATGCGGGGCTTCTCATGGCGGTCGTCTTTAACCTGGCCTATAACATCTTCATGTACACTTACGGGATCCATCTGCTGTCCGGTAAGACCGGAAGTCTTCTGAGTATCCTCAGAAATCCCGTGAATATCGCCTCGGTCCTCGCGATCCTGATCTTCGTCTCGCCATTTCGTTTCCCGTCCTATGTGGCCGGTCCCGTCGACCTGATCGCAGCGATGACGGTGCCGCTCAGCATGATCATCATCGGATCGAACCTCGCGGCCATGCCTTTCAGCAAGATCCTCTCCGATCTGAAATCCTACTTCATCTCCCTGATCCGGCTGGTCCTTCTTCCGGGCGCGATGCTGCTGGCTATGTATCTCGCGGCAGAAGCACTTGAGATCGCGCCGGTTGCGGCGGCGGTGTCGGTGCTGATGTGTGCGCTGCCATGCGGCTCCATGAACGTCATCCTCTCGGAGAAGTACGACTGTGCCCCGGAATTCGCCGCGCGCTCCACCGTGCTCAGCATGCTGCTGTGCATGGGGACACTTCCGCTCTTCGTATTACTGTGTGAGAAACTCTTCGTCTGATCCGCTTCGGGATACCGGCGCGATGTCCTCGATCGTCGATAAGATGTCTTAAACCGGAAAAATCAGGACACGATGCCGGCCGTGCCACCGATGTCGGACGTGCTGCCGGGGGTCGTGCGGATCCAGTAATTCTCGTTATAGATGTTATCCATCTCACTGAAATAGGTCTGCTCGTAGACGCCGCCGTCCGCAAGAATGGTCCGGCGCGACGGTTCGTTATCCGTGTGGCAGACCACGAGGACCTTGCTGTGCCCGAGGAGCTTGGCATAGGGGAGCGCCATGGCGAGCATCCGCTTGCCATAGCCGCGGCGGCGCTCGGACGGACGCACGGAATAGGAGATGTGCCCGCCGTGCTTACTCATATAGTCATTCAGCTCGTGCTTGATCTCAATCATGCCCACCGGAATACCATCGCCCATACGGAATGCGACGAAAGGCGTGGAAGGCATGTAGTATGTCGGGGCGGTCTTCTTCGATCCCAGCGTCTCGACGAAGGCGAACCATTCCGCGATGTCGTCGAAGGACTGCAGAAGCGCCGATCCGTAGATATTCTCCTCCCCCCAGTTGAGATACTCATCGCGGAAATCCTCCATCTCATCGGCGAAGTCCGTGGTCGGAAGGGTCAGGATCAGAGCATCGTCCGGGACGAATGCGATACAGGTCATCGGGTCGGAGAAGTCGAATTCGTAGACCTCGAAGGGAGCGTCCGGCATGTGGCCGACGACGAAGAGGCTGTTTCTTTCCGGGTAGTACTCGGCACCGCACCAGATGAAATCCGCCCCCGACTCGAAAGCCGCGTCGGAATAATAGCGGTGCTCCTTCAGTGTGTGCAGGTTGAAGATGGAGAAGCCGAAGCGGTCACGGCGGAAAATATAGTACACGTGCCCGTCCCGGTGGGTGATCATCTCACTCAGCGGATGCGTGTTATCCAGGCAGTCATAGCTTAAGATCAGCTCATGATTCGGCGTGAAGAGCGAATACTTCGCCGCCTGCCGCATCTCGTCGCCGAGGACGCCCTCGTAGCTCTCGCAGAGGAGGAAATAGCCGTTCGCGAAGCAGCCTTCCTCCTTCGTGCGACGGTTCTCGTCACGGAAAAGGGCCTGTCTCTGCTCTTCGTACTGCTGCGCATATTCAGGTGAAAATGCGACGTTCCTCATAGTTTCCCTGCTCTCCGGTGGGGCCTCCTGCTTTTACCGATGTAGAAGCGCTGGAAAACCCACATAAATATGGATACTAAAAAGTGTAGCATAATGAACAATAATTGACAATCTGACAAACAAATTTTATATTATAGAGTGAAGTAGGAGGGTTTTACATATGGAGATAGCATTCCACTGCCCCAATTGTCTGGCAGATCTTATCTACGACGAGTCAAAAAGTTATACCTGTTGCTTCTGTCATACGGTGTTTACCGATAAGAACGAGGTGAAAGAGCTCGAAGGCGGTTACTATGTAGGTGACGCCTGGAACGATAAAGTGTATCACAGCTTCCACTGCGAAGAGTGTGGAAGTGATTTTATAGCCAAGCCGGCCTCGGCCCAGATGGGGTGTCCGATCTGTTCTTCTGCCACGGTGAAGGACAACGGCGGTATGGTCGGAGCGATGCCGCGCCGCGCCATCCCGTTCGCTCATACGAGACAGCAGGCCCAGGAAATGTTCCTGGACTATATCCGGAATAACTCCGCAGTCGGCCGTACGCTGGCCACCGACGAGAATAAGGAACTCCTGCATAAGGTATATGTTCCGATCTTCCTCTTTACCTATGAGGTCGTGGCGCACGCACGTGTGACGGCGATGCTCAGGAATAAGGCGGCAGAAGGAAAGACCCTATTCGGTATTAACGGTACCGAGGGTATTGCCGAGCAGCTCTCGGCACTGCGTTCGTCTTTCTCACGCTTCCAGGCGAACAGGAAGGGCGCGCCGAAGGATGCTTCTTCCCAGCCGTCCGAGCATGTCACCGGCGGTGTACTGTCCTGGCAGGGGATCCCCTTCGACGCATCGGGTATCCTTCCGGCCAACGTGATGAATATGGTCCAGCCCTATGACCAGTCGAAGATGGTGCTGGTGAACGAGAAGATCCTTCTGGATACCCCGATCCTCTCCATCACGAAAGATCCGGTCACCTGCATGCAGGACTTCATGGAGCGCATCAAGAAGTGGACACGCCAGATGATCATGGACGCCCACTCCGATTCTTACGATATCTCCTATTTCCAGGATAAGACCGATTACCCGCTGGGCATCGGCGAACTGGTGCTTTTCCCGATTTGGTACATGAAGGGCGAGTATATGGGCAGAGATTTCTACTTCGCCATGAACGGCCAGAACGGTGAAGTGGATGCGAACATTCCGATGAGTAAGGCCGGTTCGAAGAACGTGGGCATCACGTATCAGCAGTACTGGGATAAGTCCCGCTGCACGGCGCTGAACGATACGCACTTCGAGTTTAATATCCACGATCCGAGCATCGAGATCCTGGACTATTCCTTCTTCGAGAAGCCGAAGGATTCGAGAGTCACGGCAGACGGAAGGAAGAGACCGGAACCGAGGGACGATCTGAGCCTGGGCTCGGTATATTCTCCTTCTGCAGAGAAGAAGGAGAAGAAGCCTTTCTCGGCACTGGATGTCGAGATGGGTGCGCCGCTGAAGCGTGATCCGAATAAGAAGATGACAAAGGAAGAGGAACTGCAGCATGAGCGGGAAGTGACCGCCCGTCTGCGTGTGGCCGCCAGAGAAGAACCGAGAGGCGATATGGCTGCCGCAGCAAGTGTTCCGAGCTGGGCGAAGGCCGTGACGCCTCCGCCGTCCCAGTCTGCGCCTGTTGCCCGTCCAGCACGTACGAAGAAGGCTTCTGAGGCCAGATCCAGTGCCGCGGCCACTTCGAATAAGCCGCTGTGGGAGAAGACGGAAGAAGAGCTGGAGATGGAAAGAGCGGCCAATAAGCCGATGTCTATGGCTGACCGTCTGGCGAGGGGAGATAAGGACGAGCTCGATCTCGGCACGCCTCCTACCATGAAGATGCCTCCGATCAGCACCTCTTCCAGAAGAGCGCCGAAGGCGGAGCCGGAGCCGGTGAAAGAAGATACGGATACCGATCTTTCCGGCATCCTCGCAGAAGCTCAGGCCCAGGCCGATGCTTACGCTGCAGAAACAGAGAGCATAGAAGAATCGAGATCCGGAATCCTCGAGCAGGCATTCCGCGAGCAGATCTCGTCTTCGCCGAGAACGGAAGTCCAGGCAGAGGACGCTTATGAAGTACCGATGCCGAAGGTCCGTCCGTCCCGCCCGGCACGTCCGGCCGCACCGGTAGAGCCGGCGCCGGAAGAACCGGTCAGCGAGGAAGAAGCGGACGCCGAGGAAATGGTCGCCAATATTACGTTCTCGTTTAATAAGAAGAAGCCGCCGTTCACGGAAGAGGAGAAGCCATCTTCTTCGACTGCGATTCCGAGACAGCCGGAGAAAGCACCGGAAGCGGCGCAGGGCATCGCGATCATGAACTCCGAGTACGACTCAGGTGTGCTCAGAAGCTCTGATTCCGACCTGGAGACGAGAGAAGAAGAGGATGGCGTTCGCGAGATCTTCTTTAAGCCGCAGCGCGGAACTTCTGCGAATTTCCAGGGCAGTGACGAGAGTGACCGTCCGCTGGCATTCCGCCCGTCACCTTCGCTGGCACGACGCATTGACGGGCAAGAGCCCGAGATCGTCGATCCGAACGATAACCCGGATAAGATGAACCGTCCGCTGGCACAGCGTCCGCCGGCCCCTCTGGCCCAGAAGCGCGGCGATGTGTATGTGGAAGAAGTCGATCCCCATCCGGAGCTCGATGAGAATAACCGTCCGCTGGCGCAGCGTCCGCCGGCCCCGCTGGCACGTGCCGAGGAGATGGGTCCGACGCTGGAGTACATGAGAGAGCAGCCGCTGGATGATAACGTCCATCAGATGCCTTCCATCGAGAGAAGCGGCGGAAGATGGGGCGAGATGCCTGAAGCGAAGGAGACACCGTCCTGGGCGAAGCCGCAGGAGGCGGCACCGACCGCGAAGTCTGCTCCGGCGTGGGCGAGACCGGCAGGAAGACCTGCCGCGGCAAGACCTTCTTCCAGACCGGAAGAAGACGAAAGACCGGCAGGCAGACCTTCTGCCAGACCGGGATTCCGACCCGCTCCTTCTCAGAATCAGGAAGAACGTGTCGGCGTATCGCCCAGAAACCAGGGCAGAAGCCATATGTCCAGAGATGAACTTCGTGCGGCAGAAGAAGAAGCTGCAAGAAGAGCCAGTGCCGTAGCACATTCCGGTGCTTCCCGTGCCAGAACGCTGGCGGAGAAGAGATCCGCGGAGGAGGAGCAGGCTCCTTCCCAGCCGTCTCCGTTCCGTCCGGCACCGAAGCCGAGAACGCTGGAAGAGAAGAGAAGAATGGATGCAGAACAGAATGCTCCGGAAGCACCGGCCCGTTCCTCTGCTTTCCGTCCGGCACCGCGTCCGCCGGTACGTCCGGATTCTCCGGCGACACGCCCGGCTGCCCGTCCGGCACCGTCTTCGGATGCGACACGTCCTGCACCGCGCCCGCCGGTACGTCCGGGTATGGGTGCTACCCGTCCGGGTATGGGGGCTTCCCGTCCGGGTATGGGAAGACAGTCTTCCGATAGCGGTAATGCCGGAAGACAGGTACCGATCTGGGAGAGAGTCCCGGAGACAGATGGTCCGGTACCGGCATGGGGCAGCTCTGCTGCGTATACCGAAGACAGACCGCGTGGTTCCCTGATGAAGCCGAAGGATCAGGTCATCGACGTCGAGAAGCCGAGAGAAAGACCGACACTTTGGAGACCGGATGGAGAGGTGAAAGAGATCCTGCCGACCGGGCTTCACCATAACGAAGAAGAAGCGATCGAAGCGCGTGAACGTGAGCGTGAACTGGGCGGCGGTGCCCGTGAAGTCGTAGTCCCGAAGGCACGTGAGATCGAGCCGAAGACTGCGCCGAGACGTACATTCGCACAGCGCCGTCAGATGGAAGAAGAAGAGAGAAGACGCCAGATCCAGAGTTCCTTTAAGCCGCAGGCGGAAGAGGAAGAAGAGCCGGAGACGGTGAATAAGACTTTCGAATCTTCCCAGTTCGAAGATAAGCCGTCGGTCGTGGCTTCTCTCGACATGCTGCCGGAACCGCTGGAAGAGGAGCAGATCCATCACCTGGCGAAAGACCGCAGCATCCCGGCATTGGCCAGAACCCCGGATATAATCGAGGAAGAAGTGGCCGAGGCAGAGAAGGAAGCCGAGCGGGCGATCCGCGGACTTCCGGACTTCGATCCGGATGGACCGAGCCCTTTTAAGCCGGAATAATTTGGAAGCGATGCGCCGGTTCCTGACAGGAGGACTGTCGGGATCCGGCGCTTCTTTATACCCAGGACGCCGCATCTTCGGCCGGGACCGGAAGCGTGGCGCATCCATGAGAACGGTTCGGGCAGCGCAGCAGCCTGACAACCGTTCACAACAGCCCAAGGAGAATCAGATGGAGAAAGCGTACCGGTGTCCGAAGTGCGGAGCAGACATTATTCTGGATGGAGCATCTGAAGAGAAGTGTGTGTTCTGCAGCACCCCCCTGACCGATAAAGACACATTAAAGAAACCGAAGGGCGGCTTCTATACGCGGGACCTGTCTTCCGGGAAGAAGACATCCTGTGTATGCGGGCAGTGCGGGAAGCACATGTATCTTCCGGAAATCAGTACGATCAAACCGGAAAGCTGTGTCTTCTGCGGAAGCGGCGACCTGAGCAGATCTTCCTCATCCGCAGAGGTCCTTCTGGGGTCGGAGCGTATGCCGTTCCGCTTCGGGAAGGAAGATGCCGAGAAAGAGTATCTCGAGTGTATAAGGAAGCAGAAGAAATCCCATTCCTTCAGTAAGAAGGCGTATCTCGAAGCCATCACGCCGGTGATGGTACCATTCTTCTTCTTCGATTACCACGCCTTCGCGCGGGCGGTCCTGAGCGTGGTGCCGTATATTAAGACTTCCCGCCACTTAGGCGAGAAATTCGCGTCGGCCGTGCTCCTCAATGACATCTCTTTCGAACGTACGTCGTCTGTAATCACGCCTTATCCGAAGAATGTCACGAGCGAGATGGCGTGGAAGAACATCCCAGTCAGTGCCAGTGCTTCGATATCCGTGGAGAAATTAGATGAGGTCTCGCCGATCCCGATGACGGGATTCCTGCCGCGTCCCGAAAGACCGGACCAGGAGGCGGTCCTTCTCGGATGCGAGATCCCCGCGGACCAGATCCGGGAGACATTCCTTCAAAGGATCCGCGAATTCGTGAAGGAATGCGTCGTCGTCGAGAACCTCCAGAACTTCGCGATCAGTTCTTTTGTAGACGAAACGGAATACGAAGAGCCGCTGGGACAGATGGTCCTGATCCCGTTCTGGGTCATGAAGAGAAGAAAGAAGGACCAGTGTCTCAGCTGGTACATGAATGGAATCTCCGGCGAGGCGTCCGAGATCTCCTGGGAGTCCGCGGTTCCGGAAGTGAAGGAAGAGGCGCCCAAGACCGTCGAGACCATGAAGAAGAAAAAGATCCGGAATTTCACGTACGAGGATTTCGGCGGGCCGGAGCGGAAGATCAACTACCGGACCTATATGATCGATACGATGGCGTCCACCATCGTGGCGGAAATGACGCTCAGCGAGATGTCGGCGGATAAGAGCCTCGTCCAGCTGGAGCGGAAGATGCGCCGCCAGAAGATGTCGGTGAATGTGCCGCTGTCCGAGGCGTTCCAGGGGGAGGCGGAGATCGCTGCGAAAGAGAGCCAGAAGGTGGCGCTCCCGAGTAAGCCGGTGCCGCTTCCGACCAGGCATTCGGCACTGTTCCTCATGAAGGAGGAGGCGATGGAGAATTCGCTGGGCCAGGGTGTGCGCCTGCCGGAGCGGACCATCGACCGCCGTGTCGGAAACGAGGAAATGTTCGACGGGATCGAGACGCCGGAGCACGTAGCAGTAGATAAGGGACTGGCCGACCTTCCCGAATACGATCCGGCCGGACCCAATCCCTTTAAATAATCCTTTTTCTGAAGTGATGTAAATCGGATGTGCTTCTGCTCCTGATGTGGCAGAAGCGTAGATCCCGTTTACTTCCAGAGGCTCTCGCCGTTGGTCTCGATGACCTCTTTATACCAGTAGGCTGAGTCCTTCAGCGTTCTTTCCTGGGTCTGGTAATTGACGTAGACCAGGCCGAAGCGCGGGTCGTAGCCGTCGGCCCACTCGAAGTTGTCCATAAAGGACCAGTGGATGTAGCCGACGAGCGGGATGCCGTCCTCGGCCGCACGGGCATACTCGCGGATATATCTCTTCAGGAAGTCGATGCGCTGCGGATCGTGGACTTTACCGTCGAGGTGGACGCTGTCCGTGCAGGCGCAGCCATTCTCGGTGATCATGACCGGAAGGCCGTAGCGCTCATGCATGAACTTGGCGGACCAGTAGAGGACTTCCGGCGTGATCGACCACTTCAGCGCGGTCAGAGGCTCGCCCTGAAGCGCTTCGTTCCCTTCGGCAGCGGAGAGCTTACTCAGGTCGCGCATCGCCGCGTAGATATTCATGCCGTAGAAGTCAAGCGGGGAAGATACGATCTTCCATTCTTCTTCGGTAAAATCACTGAAGTTGCTGCCGAAGAATTCTTTCGCCCCTTCCGGCCATTTGCCGAGTACGATCGGATCGGCCCAGAATGAGTTGCTGAGCATGTAGCCGAACGGGTCGAAGGCGAAGGTCTGGCTTCTGGCTTTCTCGATGGCTTCTTCGGAATCGTTCTCCGGGATGAAGGACGGTCCTGTCGGGGCGAAGGAGACCTTCGCCTCTTTCTTGCTGTTGGCGCGGATCGTCTGTACGGCGGTACCGTGGGCCAGAAGGACGTTCTTCGACATGCGGAAGAGCTCTCCGTCGGTGTACTTCATGAAAGGCGCGTGGGAACCCAGGTAGCAGCCCAGGCCCAGGAAGATCTGCGGTTCGTTGATCGTGAACCAGTAGGAGACGCGGTCGGACAGGGCGTCCACGACGATCTTCGTGTAGCGCTCGAACCACTTGATGATCTCCGGATTTAGCCATCCGCCCCGGTCGAAGATCCCCTGTGGCAGATCCCAGTGATAGATCGTGACCATCGGCTCGATGCCGTTGCGGAGAAGTTCGTCGACAAGATCCGAATAGAACTGAATTCCCTTCGGGTTGACCTCGCCGATTCCGTCCGGGAGGATGCGGGTCCAGCTGATGGAGAAGCGGTATGCCTTCACACCGATCTCCTTAAGAAGCGCCACATCTTCCTTCATGCGGTGATAGTGATCGCAGGCGATGTCGCCTGTCTCGTGGTTATGTACAGGGGAGTTTCTCCAGTGGGTGTATGTGTCCCAGATCGACGGGCCTTTGCCGTCTTCGTTCCAGGCGCCCTCGACCTGATAAGAAGCGGTGGCGACACCCCAGATGAAATCTTTCGGTAGTGACATAGATCGGTCCTCCTTAATTGTTGATAATCAGTCTATGCTGTAGATGAACAAGCACGGGGAAGTCCTCATTCAGATATGGTTTGAGTATAGCAGACAGAAAGTCATCCGTATATCAAATTAGTGATAGATTTGTCATTTCCGTCAAAACCGTTATGGTATAATCAGAGGTGGTTGTGAGGAAGAAGTATGAATATTGCAATTATCACCGATACATATTTTCCGGATATAAATGGTGTGACATCCTCGATCTATACGCTGGCGATCGCGCTTCGTAAGAGAGGACACCGTGTCTATATTTTCGCGACGTCGGAGACGAATTCTCCTGTGATCCGCCGTGTCAGTAAACACCCGCCGGTATTCCGCATCCCGAGTTTCCCGATGTTGCTGGTCCGCCCCTACAGAACGACCATGCCTTATTCTTTCCGGCTTGTCCAGATCCTGAAACGCCTGAAGATCGACATCATCCACACTCAGACGGAGTTCTCCATGGGACTTATCGGTCTTTCTTCCTCCATGACACTGCATCTCCCGATCGTGCATACCTATCACACGATGCTCGAAGACTATACCCACTACGTCTTAGGCGGCAAGGCCACGAAGATCATCACGCCGGAGAAGGCGAGATGGTTCAGTAAATCCTTCTGTAACGTCCCGACCGGTCTGATCGTGCCGACTGAGAAAGTGAAGAATGCACTTCGTGAATATGGTGTGACCAAGCCGATCTACGTCATTCCGACCGGAATCGATGTGTCGCCTTTTCACCGTTCGAATTTTAAAGAAGAGGAGATCGATGAGCTGAAGAAGAAATTCGGCATCCGTAAAGATGAGAAGATTCTTCTGAGCCTTGGCCGTGTGGCAAAGGAGAAGAGCATCGACCGGATCATCGACCAGATCCCGAATATATGCAAGAAGACTCCGAATGTCCGTGTGCTGATCGTCGGTGACGGGCCGGCCCTTTCGGAACTGAAGGAACAGGCCGTGCGGCTGGGCGTCAAGGAGAAAGTGATTTTCGCTGGGGCGGCGCCCTATGCCGAGATCGGAAAATACTACCAGCTCGGCGATGCATTTATCTCCTGCTCCACATCCGAGACCCAGGGCCTTACGTATTACGAGGCGATGGCGGCGGGCCTTCCGGTCATAGCCAGAAGAGATGATGCGGTAAATGAGCTTTTCCAGGATGGGGTGAATGCGCGGCTGTTCCGTGAAGAAACAGAGATCGCGGATATCGTTTCCGAGATCTTCCGGGATCCGGTGACCGCCGAGCGCTATTCCAGAAACGCGGAGAAGACCGTGGAGTCGTACTCTGCGGAGACTTTTGCCAGCCGTGTCGAGGAGGCGTATCAGAATGCGATCTCTCGTTTCGTCCGTGAGAAGGCGATCCGCCGCGCGAACGTCGGCAAGCTGCACCTGGCGAAGAAGTACAAGAAAGTGAAACTGGTTCCGCCGGAAGATGACCGGCATTTCCTGGAGAAGGCCTATCTTCCCGAGGACGAAGCGGCGTCGACCCGCATGGGTGCGATCAAGCAGATGGTGACCGGCAATGCGCGGAAAGCCTATAAGACGGCGTACCGCTATGCGCAGCTGATCCGTGTCGGCAAGAAGATCAAGCAGAAAGACCGGACGGATAAGAAAGGGTGATTCACGCCTCCGGGGAGTCGGGGGCATCCGCGCCGGCTGCACTATCGGAAGTTTCATCGGCTGCAGTACCGGAAACTTCCGGATCGCCGCCGGCCTTCTGGACAATGGAGATCTCGGGATAGGTGGCGCCCTCTTCCGCGCCGGCCTTCGAAGCATCGTCCGCAGAATCATCAGAAGAACCATCATCCGAAGCACCCGCCGGACCTGCGTTCTCCCTGTGCTCCTGGGACTCGTTCTTCAGAAGCTGCGGCACGCTGAAGAAATACCCCTGCAGATAATCTACACCGGCCTCGGCACAGAAGGAGGCCTGCACTTCGTTCTCGATGCCTTCCGCCACAGTCCGGATCCCGTTCTCCTTCGCATACTTGACGATGTTCCGGATCAGGGAAGCGCCCTTCTGCTGGTCGGAGGAGGCCGTGATCTCACGGTTGATCTTGATCACATCCAGAGGCGCATCGGAGAAGAGCATAAATGCAGATTCCGCCGCGCTCAGAAAATCCATGGCGATGCGGATGCCGTGCTTGTGAAGAAATTTGAGGTTGTCCCGTACCAGGAATTCATCCTCGGTAAAAGCACCTGCGATCTCGACCATGATGCAACCGGCGTCGACGCCGGAATGCTCGACCGCGCGGACGAATTCCATGACGGAACGCTCGGTGAGCTCGGCCGCGGAGAAGTTGATGCTGAAATGGTGCCCGTGGTTCTCGGGAAGCTTGGCGTACCGGATGGCCTCCTGGGTCATGAAGATCGTCAGCTGCTGCAGGCACGAAGTCTTCTCCAGGATCGGGATGAACTCCTCGGCAGTCATACGGGAGCCGTCTTCGCGGATCCATTTGGCCAGGATCTCGACACCTGCGGGCTTTCTTGTCCCGGCATCATGGATCGTCTGGTAGGAAGCCTGGACCATGCCTCTGGCGATGGCCGTATCAAATTCACTGGCGATGCTGACCGTGCCCTTGTAGTAATCGCGCATGGCCTCGGTATAACGGGAGATCCGCTGGTCCTCAAGGAACGAATACCGGAGGGCAATATTGGCCTGCCGCATCCCTTCGGAAATGTCGGCGCCGGGGCGGATCACGGTAAAGCCGATACGATAGGAAACATACACGGGGATCTTATCGACCGTGATGGTCACGTCGTTGATGTTGTTCAGGGCAGCCAGAATATTCTCCAGGCTTTCTTCACTGGAATAGTGCTGGACGATGATCGCATAGTTCAGGTCCGCACCCTTATAGAGCCGGGAATTCGGATAAGAGGCGAGGAGCTCGGACAGTTTCGTCGAGATGTTCTTCACGATGGCCTGATAGAAATCACTGCCGAACAGTCCCTGGATGTCGCTGTCTTCGTTAAAGGCCATCAGCAGGATCGACATGGCGCCGTCCGAAGGGATATGTGCAGAAGAGATGCTGTTATAGTTCGGAAGAGCGGTGAGCGGATCGTGTGTGGCGATGTACTCGAAATGCTTCTGGCGCTCGCGGTTCCTGGTGGAGATATAGGCGATGACGCTGCTGACGATCGCATAGACCAGCACGCGGATGAACCACGCGAAATTTCTCGTCGGTGTGTCGGTGAGGGAGTTGATGATCGGTCCCATCAGAAGACCACTCAGCACGGCAAAGATCACGCTATGCCATACCGGTGTAAAAAGCGCTGTCAGAACGACGGGGATCAGGATGAGGTTGGCATAAATACTCGGTGTTCCGCCTGTGGCATAGACCAGATAGACCACGGCCGCCGCGCAGACATAATTCATGGGGATCAGGAAAGGAAGGATCGATTTCGGACGGTTGGACGGATCGTTTTTCATGGAGCATTTCTCCTTCGCATATATCTACTGTCATTCTATAACACGAGGGCAGAAAAACATAGACGGAAAATGAGGAAAAACCATGTCCGGTCAGTGGTGAATTTGACTAAACCGAAAGTTTGTCGATAATAGAAGTGGGTATTAGATAAGGAGGAAAAGATGCGTAAACAATGGTTCCAGTCCCTTCTCATGAGGCGGGCAGTGATCATTCTGATCCTGCTTGTTGAGATCGCGTCATTCATTTTTCTCGTCGCGGCGGGTACCCTCTACTCCGATATTGCATCGATCATCTTCCGAATCATCTCCGTCATCGTCGCACTCTATGTGGTCAGTAAGAATGAGAAGGGCGGCTACCGTCTGATCTGGGTCTTCCTGATCCTGATGTTCCCGGTATTCGGCGGCGTGCTCTATGTTTTCTTAAACGTACAGATGAGCTCGAATTATTACTCGAAGAACCTCGACGACGTGGTGGAAGCGACGAACAAATATCTCCCCACCAACGGCGCGGTGAAGTATAAGATGGCACAGGAGTTCCCGGTATTCCTGAAGAACGCAGAATACCTCGAGAAGACAGAGCATTTCCCGCTTTATAAGAATACGAAGACGAAATATCTCTCGCCGGGCGAGGAGGTGTGGCCGGTTCTGCTGGAACAGCTCAGGAAGGCGCGCGAATACATCTTCATGGAGTATTTCACCATCGGTGAAGGCGAGTTCTGGAATTCGATCCTGGAAGTTTTAAAGGAGAAGGCCCAAGAAGGTGTGAAGGTACGCATCATGTACGACGACATGGGCTGCTTCCTGTCGCTTCCTGCTGACTATCCGGAGTACTTAAGTTCTCTCGGCATCGAGTGCCAGGTATTTAACCCGTTCCGTCCCTTCTTTACGACGATCCAGAACAACCGTGACCACAGAAAGATCACGGCCATCGACGGCAAAGTCGCCTTCTGCGGGGGACTTAACCTGTCGGATGAGTACGTCAATAAGAAGGAGCGGTTCGGCTACTGGAAGGATTCGGCCGTGATGGTCGAGGGCGACGCGGCGTGGAGCCTGACGTGTTTCTTCCTGCAGATCTGGATGGCATTAAGCAGCAAGATGGAAGATCTCTACGATTATTACCCGTGGAAGAACGGTCCGTGTCCGGTCCTGGGCGAAGGCTATGTACAGCCCTATAACGACATTCCGATCGACACGGAACATGTCGGTGAGAACGTGTACATGAACATGATCACGGCGGCCGAGAAGTCCATCTACATCAGTACACCGTATCTGATCCTCGACGAGAATATGATCACGGCTCTGTGCCTCGCGGCCAAGAGCGGCATCGACGTGCGCATCGTCACGCCGAGCATCTACGACAAGTGGATGATCCATCAGGCGACGCGCTGCTATTACCGCGATCTCGTCCGTGCCGGCGTGCATGTCTACGAATACACGCCTGGATTCATGCACAGTAAGACGGTGGTGATCGATGACAAGGCCGCCATCGTCGGCTCGGTCAACTGGGATTACCGGAGCCTTTACCTCCACTTCGAGAGTGCAGTCTTCATGTGCGGAACATCGACGGTCGAGGATGTCAGGAAGGACCTCCTTCATTCCTTCGAAGTGTCTGACGAGGTGCTCCCCGAGGAGCTGAGCTACAAGCGTGGCTGGAGCCTGTTCCGACTGATCCTCCGACTGATCGCCCCGATTTTCTGACGAACTTCACGTAAGAAGCGAAAAGCATCGCGCCCTGCCCCGGGCATTTTCCGAGCCGCGGGCAAGGGCGCTTCTTCTGACGCGCGGGCAAGGACGCTCCGAACCAACGGCGTCTCGGCGTCCCAGTCCTCAGTTCCGTCCGGTTTCTTCAGATCCATCGTATCGATGACGTGGAACTCGACGTTATCGTAGAGAGAACAGACCCTCTGTATCTGTTCGGCCCGGAACGAAACCGAAAGAAGTTCGTCGTGATTGTTTCCCAGAACTCTTAGCTCCTCGTCGCCGTTGATGAACATGATGACGACGACATGGTCGCACTGCCTGGCGGCCGTGTCGATACAGTACAGGTGGCCTTTGTGCATCGGAAGAAACTTTCCCCCGAAGAATCCGATGATTTCACCCATCTTTTCTCTCCTTTCTCGCGCTGCGGGTCAGTCCGCCGGAACGCCCGAAGTTGTCCAATATGTCCGCCGGGGCGCCTGAAGTTATCCGATCTGCCCGCCGGGACGCCCGATGTTACCCGATGAAACGGTATAGTCTTGCGGACCGTCCTCTGGTTGCGGCCGTGGTGTCCAGGGCTTCGACTCTTCCTGTCTCCACATAGTTCCGCAAGAACGTCTTCCGGAAGTTCGGAAGATCCAGGGTCGTATTCTTAATGGTCTCGTAGATCCGCTTGAGCTCGGAGATCGTGAATGCCTCCTTATCCTTAAGAAGCCTGAAGGCGTCCGGTTCATAGTCGATCCGGTTTCTAAGCCTCGTGATGGCCGTCCGGATGATCTCGGCGTGGTCAAACGCCAGCTCGGCCTCGGTGATCGTGTTCCTGTCATTATAGAAAACGATCCCTCCGATATCGTATTTGATCTTAAAAAGCGCTGCTTCGGAGGCGTCGTCGCCGGCCTTTATGTGGAGTTCGTTCTTGGGGATCAGCGCTGTATAGGCCACGGAGATGACGGTGGTTCGCGGATCTTTTCCGGGATTTCCGAAGGTGTACAGCTGCTGAAGAAAAGCATGGTCGACATTGGTCTCGTCCCGAAGTTCTCTGGCGGCAGCTTCGTCGATGGATTCGGCCCCGGCGGGAAAAGTGCTTTTTACGAAGGAGAATTCACAAAAGCGATAAGATTCAGATCGCGATCCGTGATACAATCGAAGTATTAATCCTGATATCGAAGGAGGCGGTTATTGTGCTGAAGAATGCATATCTGAACGAGAAGCCGGAGAAGGAGATCCTCAAGGCCCGTCTGAAAGAGCAGGAAGATCTTCTGTTTGTGAACCAGAATAAGATCAAGGAGAACAAGCTGCCTGTCGTGGTGCTGGTCGAGGGCTGGGGCACGGCCGGCAAAGGCACTTTGATCGGGAACGTGATCAACAACATCGACCCGCGTTTCTATAAGGTGGCCACCTTCGATCTGCCTACGGATCTCGAGAAGAGAAAACCGTTTCTGTGCAGGTATTTCGAGGCCCTTCCGGAGGCGGGGAAATTCCGTTTCTATAACACGGGCTGGATGAATGAGATCGTGATGGGGCGGTTAAGCGGTGATATGTCCGATGCCCAGTATGAGAAGCGGATCGCGAGTATACGGCGTTTCGAGCGTCAGCTTACGGATAACGGGTATCTGGTTCTGAAGTTCTTCATGCATATCTCCGAACAGGAGCAGAAGAGACGTATCGACAGCCTCAAGGGGGATATCGATACGAAGTGGCGTGTCAGTGAGGGCGACCTGTGGCAGAACAAGCACTACAAGGCCTGTGAGAAGATCTTCGAGAAATATCTAGAGGATACGGATACGTCTTCGGCGCCGTGGTATATTATCGATGCGAAGTCCGAGAAGTGGACGGAGCTTCAGGTCCTCGAGCGTATGAATGAGGGCATCGACATCGCGCTTCAGAACCATTCGCTGGCGGTGCCGCTTCTGCAGAATACGTTCCCGCTGGTGAAGATGCCGAAGCTCTCGGAGATCCCGCTGGAGGGAAAGGAGCTCAGCGACGAGGAGTATAAGGAGAAACTCGATGCGCTTCAGGACCGGCTTTCTGAGCTGCATAACCGGCTCTACCGGAAGAGAGTGCCATTGATCATTGCGTATGAAGGATGGGATGCGGCAGGTAAAGGCGGCAACATCAAGCGTATCGCCGAGGCGCTGGATCCGCGAGGATATGAAGTGCACCCGATCGCAAGTCCGGAACCGCACGAGAAGGCCCGTCACTATCTGTGGCGTTTCTGGACGCGGCTTCCGAAGGATGGGCATGTGGCGATCTTCGACCGTACCTGGTACGGCCGTGTGATGGTGGAGCGGATCGAGGGATTCTGTTCGGAGAATGACTGGAAGCGCGCCTATAACGAGATCAATGAGTTTGAGAAAGAGCTGGATGACTGGGGGGCCGTGATCATTAAGTTCTGGGTGCAGATCGATAAGGACACGCAGCTGGAGCGTTTTACCGACCGTCAGAATACGCCGGAGAAGCAGTGGAAGATCACGGATGAAGACTGGCGTAACCGGGAGAAGTGGGATGTCTACGAGGATGCGATCAATGAGATGATCCAGAAGACTTCGACGAAGTTCGCGCCTTGGTATATCCTCGAGTCAGTGGATAAGAAGTATGCGCGTATTAAGGCGCTCGAGATCGTGATCAAAGCTCTGGAGAAGAAGCTGAAGTAGTTGCTTGCAAGTTCCCGTGATTTCCTTATAATAGGAGTGTTCGAGAAAGTGGCGGACAAGTGCTTTTGCCAAGGCGGAAGCGTCTGCCCTTATGCGATAGATAGTTTTTAGGAGGATGATCTATGATTTCTTTACTTGATTCCGGCGCATATCTTCTGCGTGGAACTGAAATTATTCCGGATAATCAGGAGGCGCAGGCGGCGATCCTTAGCAAGACCGGAAAGACCGTGAGCAAAGAGGATGCGAAGAAAGAGACCATTGCGTATGGGATCTTGAGAGACCATAACACATCCGGGAATATGGACAAGCTGAAGATCAAGTTCGATAAGCTGACGTCCCATGATATTACTTTCGTCGGTATTATCCAGACGGCGCGTGCTTCGGGTCTTACGAAGTTCCCGGTGCCGTATGTTCTGACGAACTGCCATAATTCGCTGTGTGCGGTTGGTGGTACGATCAATGAGGATGACCACATGTTCGGTCTTTCCTGTGCGAAGAAGTACGGTGGTGTGTATGTACCGCCGCATCAGGCTGTTATCCATCAGTTCGCGCGTGAGATGCTGGCCGGTGGCGGCAGAATGATCCTGGGTTCGGATTCCCATACGCGTTATGGTGCGCTCGGTACCATGGCGATGGGTGAGGGTGGACCGGAGCTCGTTAAGCAGCTTCTCAATCAGACATATGATATCAATATGCCGGGAGTGGTCGCGATCTACCTGAAGGGTGCGCCGGTGAAGGGCGTGGGCCCGCAGGACGTGGCGCTGGCTATTATCGGTGCGGTGTTTGCGAACGGTTATGTGAAGAATAAGGTCATGGAGTTCGTGGGCCCGGGCGTTTCTTCGCTGTCGACGGACTTCCGTATCGGTGTCGACGTTATGACCACGGAGACCACGTGTCTTTCTTCCATCTGGCAGACCGATGATGAGGTCAAGTCTTTCTATGAGATCCACGGCCGCGGTGGCGACTATAAGGAACTGAATCCGGGCGAAGTGGCTTACTACGACGGTGTTGTCGAGATCGATCTGTCGACTATTAAGCCGATGATCGCGATGCCGTTCCATCCGTCGAATACCTACACGATCGAGGAGCTGAAGGCGAACCTCGACGATATTCTCGACGATGTGGAGAAGCGTGCGAAGGTCTCCCTCGGCGATAAGGTCGATTTCTCTCTTAGAAGCAAGGTCAGAAACGGCAAGTTCATGGTCGATCAGGGAATCATCGCTGGATGCGCCGGTGGTGGATTCGAGAACATCTGCGCGGCAGCGGATATCCTGAAGGGCAAGTATATCGGATCGAATGAGTTTACGCTCTCTGTCTATCCGGCTTCCATGCCTGTTTATATGGAACTGGTTCGTAACGGCTGCGCGGCGACCATCATGGAGACCGGTGCCATCATTAAGACGGCGTTCTGCGGACCGTGCTTCGGTGCGGGTGATACACCTGCGAATAATGCATTCAGTATCCGTCACAGTACGAGAAACTTCCCGAACCGTGAGGGTTCTAAGCTCCAGAACGGGCAGATCTCTTCCGTGGCACTTATGGATGCGCGCTCCATCGCGGCTACTGCTGCGAACCAGGGCGAGCTGACCGCGGCGACCGAGTTCGACGGCGAGTTCGGCAAGTATAAGTACTTCTTCGATTCGAAGATCTACGAGAACCGTGTATTCGACAGTAAGGGCGTGGCGGATCCGGACTATCCGATCCACTTCGGTCCGAACATCAAGGACTGGCCGGCCATGGTCGCTCTTACCGATAACCTCGTTCTGCGCTGCGTTTCCGAGATCCACGATCCGGTCACAACGACTGACGAGCTGATCCCGTCCGGTGAGACTTCATCCTATCGTTCGAATCCTCTTGGCCTTGCGGAGTTCACGCTGAGCCGTAAGGATCCGGAGTATGTCGGCCGTGCCAAGGAGATCCAGAAGGTCGAGAAGGCGAGAGAGGCCGGCGAGAAGCTGTGCGATCTGTTCCCGGAGATTCATACCGTGATGCAGACCATCAAGAAGGACTTCCCGGATGTGCATAAGACGAACACGGGATTCGGTTCCACGATCTTTGCCGTGAAGCCGGGTGACGGTTCTGCCCGTGAGCAGGCGGCGTCCTGCCAGAAGGTCCTCGGCGGCTGGGCAAACATCGCTAACGAATATGCTACCAAACGTTACAGAAGCAACCTCATCAACTGGGGTATGCTGCCGTTCCTGATCGAGGCGGGCGAGTTGCCGTTTAAGAACCTCGACTACATCTTCATCCCGGGCATCCGCGCGGCAGTGGAGAATAAGACGGAGGTCATCAAGGCTTACACCGTCGGCGAATCCGGGCTCACAGAGTTCGATCTGCGCCTCGGCGATCTGACGGATGAAGAACGTCAGATTATCCTCAAGGGCTGCCTGATCAACTACAACCGGGTGTGAGCGATTCGGAGCTCGAATCAGTATAGGGCTTAGGGGCGACCTGCCAAAGCGCGGAAGACGCAGCTTGGCAGGTCGCTTTTTTAGCGGTGGAGGGGATGGAACGGCTGCGCAGGCGGTCAGGGAAACGGGTAGTCAAGAGGTATCGCGAAATGGCGGAGAACCTCTTGAGTATTTTCTCTGGAGGATTCAAGAGGTATCGCGAAATGACGGAGAACCTCTTGAGTATTTTCTCCGCCGGATTCAAGAGGTATCGCGGAAAAGTGTTAAACCTCTTGAGTTTTTTCTCCGCAGGATTCAAGAGTTTTCTTGAAAAAGCACTAAACCTCTTGAGTGTTTTCTCTGGAGGATTCAAGAGGTATCGCGAAAAAGTGTTAAACCTCTTGATTATTTTCTCCGCAGGCTTCAAGAGTTTTTTTGAAAAAGCACTAAACCTCTTGACTATCATCTTATGGCCGACAAGAACGAACGCGGAAAGCGGCCTGGTTCTTGTCTGCCCCTCGCACACAAAAAGAAAGAGCGCCTTGGTGCGACGCTCAATCTTCCATCTGGAGGGGGTTACGTATGACTCCGTTTAAGGAGGGGTATGTTTTTCAGGTCCCGCGCCTGGCCGATGCGCTACTGGCTGTCACGTCCGTATCTCCGCGTCTCTGCATCCATGCGCGCCCCGGCCGTCCTGTCAGACATTGGTGCAGGTGCCGAGAAATACGGGGATGCCGGTGTCCATGTCAACGATGGCGTAGACGAACGGGCGGTTGCAGTAAACGAAATTGTCGATCCTTACGGCAGTTGCCTTGTCCATGGTGACGGCGGTGGCCGCCGCGGCTTTTGTGCCCTGACGGTCGACGTCGATGTGGGTCTGATGGATCACGTTCGAGATGTATGCCGGCGCAGAAGACATACGGCTGAAGTCGGCGGCGTTCTCGTCAAATGGCGCCACCATGCCCATGTCCTGAAGCACTTCGGGAAGCTCGATCTTATAATCCGAAGAAAACTCCGGGAACATCACATCCACTTCACAAGAAGCCCTGCCGTCCCATAGTTCCCAGTATTCTTCCGCAGTCATAGAGGCGACGAAGGAATTGATGTCCACAGTCTCGTCATCGGGCAGGATCGCCACGAATCCGTATTTGGCATCCTTATAAGGCTTAACGAACCCGGACGCATTCCCGGAACGGAGATACGTGTTCTCTGTGCTGGTTAAGAACGTAGCTTCCTGGGTGTTGCCGTTTCCCAGATAGAATGTACCGTTGTTCACCTGGTCTTCGTCGTATTTCGTTGCCCATTCGCTTTCGAAAGTAATGGCGTTGATCAAGACCATGAAGGTGTTCGGATCTATATTTGAAGGATCAAGAAGGTCCGGGATCATCCCGTTCGTCTTCTCCTCGACCCACTTGTTGATCACGTCCACGACGTTGTCGTCAAAGGGGAGGATGCTGATGCCCGCATCGAAATGACGCGTGACATAGTCCATGTAGTCGCTGTAGACGGAAGATGCATCAGCCTCATTGATCCAGACAGAATTGGCGATAGAGAGAGACTTGCTCTGCAGACGGTTCATGCGATCCACCGCGAACTGGAATCCGTCCGCGTTCCCGACGCCGGGCATGGTGGTCTGAAGCATCTGGTCGAGCGTATCCCCGCTGGCGCCCGCCGCAGTCATCTCCAGCGCGAAAAGCACTGAATCCGGGGAGAGGAGGATGCCCTGGGAGCCGGCTTTCTCGGCACAGCGCTTCACGACATCGAAGATGAAACGGGTATAGGCTATCCGGAGCTCGTCTTCCGTGGCGCTCGGACCGGCGGCCGTTGCCGGGTCGATCTGGAAGATCGCCGTCTCACTTCCGTTATATTCCACCTGCGGCGCTTCCGGAAGATCGGCCTCTTCCGAAGAAGCAGTGGTGCGGCGGTGTCTTGTCTCAGAAGAGACGGACTTACGGCACCCGGAAACCGAGAGTGAGAGCACCATCGAGAATGTAAGTAGCGTAGCAGCAAGTTTCTTCATTTTCTTATCTCCTGTTTGGCCGGGCGCTTCATGGATCGGGGAACACGCCCGCATTGAATCTATAAGGAGAAGCGCTTGAGTCCGATGTGTTTGGAGGGTGTATGAGAAGCCGGACTCAAGCGCTTCCTGGAAATAAGACGAAACATGTCGGAAAACTGTTGCAAAAAAACATGTCGAAAATCGGCAGTAAAAAATGTTGCCGAAAATCGGCAGTAATAATTTTTGCCGAAACCCGGCAGAAAAAAGTTGCCGAAACCCGAAGCAGGAAAGAACTGCATTGACGATGGCGCATTTCTGCTTGATAATCAGAGAGGGACGAGTCTTGGGAAGAGGTGTGCCATGAAGTACGAATATAATAAAGACGAGCTGATGCAGTGGCATTATGGAGATACGGAAGAAGAGGCGAACCGGATCGCGTCAGAGATCCTGGACGGCAGAAGGACGGCCATCATCCAGTATTTCGACTGGGCACTGGGCGGGAACGGGAATCTGACGACCGCAGAGTGTGATGCATTAAGTAACGAGAAACTGCAGGAGCTTCTTTCCGACTGCAGGGAGATGTATCCGAAGTCGGGCGATATCAACATCCTTACAGACTGGGACGGAGTCCCGCAGTGCGTGATACGGACGAAGGGCTTCGGACTGATGCATCTGGGCGATATACCGATCGAAGTGGCGGAACTGGAAAACGGAGCAACGGACATAGAGGAGTGGCAGGTCAATAAATGTAATGAGCTCCTCGAGTTCCTCTCGCCGCTCTCGGTCAATTCGAGAACGGTCATGTCCATAGAGATCATTGAGGTACTCGAGAAGCTCTTTACACACTAAGCTTCTTCGCTTTATATTTTTGGTTGCCGGCCGCTTCCGGGAGAGATCCTGAGGCGGCTTTTTATCTCCCGCTTCCGGGAGAGCTCCTGAGGCGGCTTCTTATATCCCGCTTCCGGGAGAGATCCCGAAACGGCTTTTTGCGCGCCCGGGATCATTGCCCGTAACTGTCACGGTCATTATTCTGTCAGCGGCCACCGATACTCAGCCGCCGTAGAAGATTCCGTCGAAGGCTTCGTTAATCGGGATGCCGGAGATGGTGTACGGAGAAGAGGCACTGACATCTGCCGATACATAGTAGTTCTGCGTATAGTCAGCGAAAGACACTTCAAGGAGTATCTGGTTATACTCCGGATCGTACATCGCAACATTCACGCAGGCTCCCTTCGGGATGGTGCCCTCTCCGGTGACGTTAAGGTTCTTGTCCATCTCGTAGCACGGGATATCCTGTGTGGCTTCGAGAAGGAATGCCGTGGAATTGAAAACGATCACGTTCAGTTCCGGCTTGCCGTCATTTCCCTCGAAATAGTAATCCGAATAGAAATAGTGTGAGCCGATCAGATCGAATCCGCGAGACATATAGACGCAGCTCGGATCATAAGCCTGTCCGTAGAAAGACTCTCCGTTTTCAAAAACACCGATGCCGGTCCATGCTCCGTTCTCGTAAGAGAAACCGACATACTCCTGGGCTTCGTCGATACCCAGCAGGAGATACATGTAGATGCCGTCGTCGGTCACCATGACGTAATTATCATCGTAGGAGTGGAACTCGCCCCAGACATCCGTGCCGATGGTGAAATCCTGACCGTTATGGTGGATGATGACCTCTTCCAGCATATCATTCGAGTCTGTTTTTCCCTCGACAGAAAGAGAGTCTTCCTGGCCGTCTCCGTCGATATCCCAATAGAGTTCCATCTTACTGTCCAGATTCAGGAAATAGCTGTCCGGTGTATTGCCGAAATACTTCAGATCCACAGCATCAGAAATCGCAGAGAGCGGGACCTTGATGTACGAGTATTCGGAGAAGAGGCAGATGCCGTCATAGGTCAGAGTAAACGGGGCAGTCCCGGCCTTGAAAGAATCAACGAATGCCTGATCAAGCGGGACCGAATCGCCGTAGATGACCGCATGGTATTCTTCCGCCGCTTTAAGCACCGCATCGAAGTCCTTGACAACATCGCTGAGCGCGATCTCTTCGCCGGTCTCGGTAAAGAAAGAATGGGTCTCGAAACCCGAATCATCTTTACTGAACCTCGCCGGAATGTCGACCACATAAGAGAAGATATATGTGTCATCACGGAAGATGTCCGTGTAGGCGGCAAGAGAATTCTCCTCAGGCATGGTTCCGTTGGTATAGTCTGCGACCGCAGAATCATATTCTTCGATCATAGCGGTCTCCAGAGGAGAGAAATAGCTGTAGACCTTTTCCTCCAGAGTGTCCACGGAAAGAGACGTAAACTCAGGATACTCGATCCAGATCTTGACGTAGTCCATATGGTACTCATCCTGATTGAAATTTCCGTAACCGGCACATTCTGTCGAAATGATGGTATGCAGGCTCTGGACAGGATTCGTGCCCGGATCGGGATTTCCCGAAGTGGAGTCGGACGAGGTATCGACGGGAACCGCGGACGTATCCGTGGTCGGGTCATCCGTTGGATCGGTCGTCGGATCATCCGTTGGCTTGGTCGTCGGATCTTCCGTTGGATCGTCCGTGGGATCATCCGTCGGATCCTCGGTAGTATCCTCGGTATCTGCCGTGGTCTTCTTCGTCTTCTTCTTTTTCTTCGTAGTTTCTTCTTCCTTCGAACATCCTGCCAGGGACAGGATCATGGCCGCAGAAAGAAGAATGGCGATGATCTTCTTCATGCTCTTCCTCCTTAGTTTTCCTCGCTTGTTTCTCTTGTTTCTATATAACCCGCCAGAGCAGCCGCATCTGATCCCCTAAGCCGTAAACAGCAAGGATCAGTCGACAGTGCTTTTCCTGACGAAATTATCAAACAAATAGGCGGCGAAACGCTGATATACGGCGTCTCTTCCGATCTCGTTGTGGGGCTCGTGGCGCATCCCGTGACGGATATCGATCGTCACCTTCTCCTGCCCGCTGGAAACGAGCTTGTTATAGATCTCCTGAGGGGCTTCACCGTAGTCGCCGACCGGATCCTCGTCGCCTGCGATCAGAAGGATCGGCTTGTCCTTCGGGATGGATTCGTACCAGGAATCGGTATTACAGTCGGCCAGAAGCTTGAACAGATCGATATAGGCCGAGTGGGTGAAGGTGAACGTGCAGAACGGGTCGCCCGTGTATCTTCTGACCACATCGGAATCATTGGAGATCCAGTCCGAGCCGGTAAGCGGATCGGAGACTCGCTTCAGGTACGTGCGGTTGATGGCTTTAGCGATCAGCTTCGCCGGCTTCTTATCGCCGAGGAAGAACCGCTGGACTTTAGCCAGCACGGTCAGAGGTCCCATCAGGGGATTCGTGCGCGCGGTGCCCGACAATATCAGGCCGGAGCAGTCGTTGCCATACAGGGCGTACCAGTTCCTGGCGATAAAAGAACCCATGGAGTGGCCCAGCATGATGTAGGGCTTGCCCGGGTAGCTCTCTTTCATGATACGGTGCATTTTCTCCACATCTTCGATAAGATGCTGCGCGCCGTCGTACCGTCCGAAGTAGCCGAAGGTATCCTCGTCCCGGACGCTCTGTCCGTGTCCCATATGGTCTTCGCCGCAGACGACGTAACCCTTGTCGGACAGGTACTCGGCCAGGTCGTTATAGCGGCCCATGTACTCGCACATGCCATGAACGATCTGCACCACGCCTCGGGCCGGGACCGATGGCGCCCATATGAAATAGGCGATCTCCGATACGCCGTCTGTGCCGGTAAATGTCGATTTCTGAAATGGCATAGGGATACTTCCTTTCGTCGGTGTCTTCTTCGGACTTCTCTTCTATTATACATGATAGATGCCCCGGCGTGCGATATGTGTTATGATTGTTCCGAGGATGTAAACGCGGGATGACGGCTCGTTTTCTGAGCCGGAGGGGAATATGAGGATAGAAGAATCGATTTCCAGAAGAGCGCCGGACGGGCGCAGGAAGACCGACCTCGGAAGTGCGGTCTTTCTCCTCGGCTTTATCCTGATCCTCGCTGTCACCACGATCCGCACGACCATGCTCCCCTATGCCCAGTCCGACACGTTCTGGGTCATAAGCTACGTGCTGACGATCCTGGTCTGTGTCGCGATGGTGGCAAAAGCACTGTTCCTGGATGTGTATGCGAAGTCGTGGGCGAAGCTTCTTTCTGTGCTTCTTCTGGTGCTTGTTTTCTGCCAGTCGTCTTTTCTGGTGCTGTCGTGGGAACTGTCTGTCGTGCTGGCCCTTCTCGTCGGGGCCTACGGGGTGGACATCCGGAAGATCCTGAAGGTCTATCTTATCGAGACGGGCGCCATTACGCTGGTCGCGATGGTCCTGGCCGTTACGGGCGTGATCCCGAATCTTCCTTTCGAGAAGTTCGGCAGGATCCGCTATGCCATGGGAACCATCTATTGCACGGACTTCGCCGCCCGGATCTTCTTCCTGACATTAGTATTCCTGCTTCTTTTCCATAAGAACTTGAAGATACTCCACCTGCTGGCTCTGGGCGTGCTTGCGGCGCTGGTGTTCATCCCGACTTTCGGCAAACTCGACTTCGCCTGCTCGATCCTCATCCTTCTTCTGTTCGGGATCCATAAATATGTGGAAGGGCATAAGGAGAGAAGCTTCTCGAAGACGTGGGGCGCGGCCTGGCCGAAGATCGGGCTTCTGTCCATGCCGGTGGCCGCGGTGGTGATGTTTCTCCTTTCGTATTTCTATTCTCCGGCAAATGCACTGACCCGTGTGGTGGATGAGCTGACGACGGGGCGGCTGATCCTCGGGAAGAACGGTTTTACGGAGTTCGGCGTGACACTTCTGGGACAGTCGGTGACGTATCGCGGCGCCTACGTACTGGAGAACTATAACTTCGTGGACTGCTCCTACTTGAATATGCTTTTTAAAGAGGGCGTGCTGGCCGTGCTTCTGGTGATCGCGCTCTACGTTATCCTCTCGAAGAAATATAAAGACCGGCCGCAGGTGCAGTATGTGATCTTCGTCCTGGCGGTGAACTGCATGCTGGCCCACCATCTTATCGAGATCACCTATAACCCGATCCTGCTGCTGCTTCTTTCCGACTGCGGCGGCCTGTTCGAAGGCAGTGCCGCCAAAGATCCGGAAAGCGGGAAGTAAAGGCCGGGGAACCGGGCGGCGGCCGCCAAGTCGCAGGGCACCGATGATCCGTGAAGCGGGGAACCGGGCGGCGGCCGCGGGCTTGCGAAACGTTCAGGAGAAGATAAAATAAGTTCGCAGGAACACCCTTGACAGTCACGTGACCGTGTAGTAAGATATGGGCAAGTGAGAGAAAGGAGGCATCCGCTATGAATGAGTATCTGCCGGGCACATTGATCAGTGTTACGAAACAGCATCTTCAGAATATCGACGGGATCCTGGATCCGATGTTCCTGATGGATGGCATGCAGCTGCGGCAGGTGACACAGCTTCTCGGGATCGAGGCGCATACGGTGCAGAACTGGGTCAAGCGCGGATTCGTGGATTCGCCGGTGAAGAAACTATATAACCGTGACCGGTTCGTCAGGCTTGCGATCCTCAATTACTTCAAGGATGTCTTCTCACTGGAATCGATCCTCACATTACTCGGCATGGCCGGGCAGGATGATCAGGTTTACAGTGCTTTTTGCGAAATGCTGGCGGAAGCGCCGGTGGATCCGATCAAGGCGGAGACGAAGCTGTCTGACATTGTCGACAAGGCGATCGGAACGCAGAGATTCGACTACAGTAAGACAAGCCGTGAACAGGTGAAAAGGCTGCTGACGATCCTTTATACCGCACATCTTTCGATCGTGCTGAAGAAGGAAGCGGAGCGGCAGCTGAAAGAGATTTGAAAGGAGAAACAAGATGGGATATATAATGGATTGGTTTAATGCTTTAAATCTGTCTGAGCAGATCTTCGCGTGCATCGCGATCGTCTTTACTGTACTTCTGATCTTCCAGTTTATTCTTCTGCTGATCGGTGCCGCGTCGCATGCGGCCGGAGATCTGAACGGACACGACATGGCCGGCGGGCATGATCACGATTTCGGTCATGGGCACGATATGGATGTCGGGCACGATATGGATGCCGGTGGTCACGATTTCGGCCATGTGGGACACGACCTCGGCGGGCATGGTGCGGACTTCGGTCACGATATCGGCGGGCATGTGCACGGTGATTTCGGCCACAGCTTCGGCCACGGCGATGTAGGCGGACTGCACGGCGATGTCGGACACGACATCGGACAGGCCCACGGGGACAGTGCATTTGACACGGATGGAAATGCGGACTTCCCGGCACACGGCCAGGCGGACGGGTCCTTCAGCTACGACCATGACATGGAAGCGGGACACACGCACGTCGGGCAGATGGCACACGAATTCGCAGAGGTCCAGGGTGGCGTGGTCGTCGATGTGCATACCGGTGATATTTATCTGGCGGAGGCCATTCCGCATGAGGGCGGGATCCACGGGCCGGATGTGGGGATCCCGGATCAGGATCTGCCGGACGGAAGAACGTATGTGGACCGTGCGGATAAGGTGCACGGCTCCGGATTCAGACTCTTCTCGATGCAGGGCATCATCGCTTTCTTCTGCCTCTTCGGCTGGACGGGTCTTCTGTTCATGAAGGCGGGCCTGCCGGTCTGGGGTGCGGCGCTCCTGGCGTTCGTCTGTGGTTTCGTGGGAATGTTCCTGATGGCTCTTGCCATGTGGGGCATGCTAAAGATACAATCAGATGGAACGATGAATATCAGAAATGCACTCGGGCTTTCGGGGGAGGTCTATATTCCGATCCCCGGGAATCGCGAGATGCCGGGTAAAGTCATGGTGAAGGTCCAGGACCAGCTTACGGAGTTCGAGGCGGTCACGGACGATGAGGAGAAGCTCGGTACCGGAACGCAGGTGACGGTGATCGGCATTACAAAGGGTACAACACTGATTGTGACCAAACATAACTAAACAAGGAGTAGGAGGATTTGAAAAATGCCATTTGAAGTTATTTGTCTATTAGTAGTCATTGTTCTGTTGGTATTCACACTGTTTTTGATTTTCTTGTCGAGGTACAGAAAATGTCCGTCTGACCGTATCATGGTCATCTACGGTAAGGTCGGCAAGAATGCAGACGGATCTGCCCGTTCATCGAAGTGCATCCACGGTGGTGCCGCGTTTGTTTGGCCGGTCATTCAGTCGTATCAGTATCTCGACCTGACACCGATCTCGATCGCCGTTGACCTGAGATCTGCACTGTCCCGTCAGAACATCCGTATCGACGTTCCGTCTATCTTTACAGTCGGTATCTCTACAGAGCAGGGCGTTATGCAGAACGCAGCCGAGCGTCTTCTCGGACTGAAGCTGTCGGAGATCCAGGAACTTGCGAAGGATATCATCTTCGGTCAGCTCCGTCTGGTCATCGCGACGATGGACATCGAGGAGATCAACACCGACCGTGATAAGTTCCTCGAGGCGGTTTCCAGAAACGTGGAGACAGAGCTGAAGAAGATCGGTCTCCGTCTCATCAACGTAAACGTAACGGATATTTCCGATGAGTCCGGCTACATCAGCGCTCTTGGTAAAGAGGCGGCTGCGAAAGCCATCAACGACGCGAAGAAGAACGTTGCAGAGAAGGAAAGAGACGGTTCTATCGGTGAGGCGATTGCCCAGAAAGACCAGAGAATCCAGGTTGCATCGGCGAACTCCATGGCTATCCAGGGTGAGAACGCGGCGAAGATCGAAGTGGCGAATTCCGAGGCGGTTCGTCGTGAGAAGGCCGCTGAGGCGATGAGACTTGCGATCGCGGCTGAGAAGGTTCAGGCAGCGAAGGCTCTCGAAGAAGCGTATGCGGCTGAGAAAGAGGCTGAGCTCTCCCGTTCCGCACGTGAGAAGGCAACCCTCGAAGCAGACGTTATCGTTAAGGCGGAGATCAACAAGCGTGAGATCGAGCTGGCTGCTGAGGCAGAAGCGGAGAAGATCAGAAGACAGGCAGCCGGTGAAGCGGATGCTATCTACGCGAAGATGGAAGCGCAGGCTCGTGGTATGCAGGAGATCCTGGAGAAGCAGGCTGCAGGTTTCGAGAAGATCGTGGCCGCAGCAGGTGGCGATGCGAAGAATGCTATGATGCTCATGCTCGCCGATAAGATGGAAGACCTCATGAAGATCCAGGTCGAGGCGATCCGCGATCTGAAGATCGACAAGGTCACCGTTTGGGACAGTGGCGCCGGTGCCGGTGGTGCCGATGGCAAGAGCTCTACGGCTAACTTCATCTCCGGTCTTATGAAGAGTGTGCCGCCGATGAATGAGATCTTCGAGATGGCCGGTATGAATCTGCCGGAGTTCCTCGGTAAGAAGATGGATCCGAAGGCAGAGGATGCGGCGGCCGGCGAGGTCGTTGCGGCGAAGGATGCGAAGAGTGTGGCCGCTTCCGCGAAGGAAGTGAAGGGCGTGGATGCGCCGAAGGCTGAGAAGGCGGCTCCGGCAGCTCCGGCGGCTCCGGCAAAGGATGAACCGGACACACCGAGCGCTCCGACACAGAACAAGCCGATCTGGGAGGAATAATCCTCGAACCCGGATCAGACATAAAGCTGCAAGGTTAGGGAACTGCCCGGAGGCGAAAGCCGACGGGCAGTTCTTCTTGCGTAGAGGGATCACCGAGGATCTGTGCTCCCGGTCACCAGCGCTCCCGGTGTCCTGAACAGGCGCGATAGTGGTTGCGGATGCCGCCGCGAAGGCGGAAAGACACATGGAACGCCTCGGGGCTTTACTTCTTCTGCTTGAAGGAGAGTAGGACGAGCAACCGGAGGGTCTCGATGATGCGGGCGCGCGACTTCGCATCCACGGCCTTGGTGGCATCGATGATGTGCGACATTTTCACGGCCCAGCTGCTGTCGGGACGGAAGATGTTGCTCGCGCCGGAAGAGGTCGCGATGTGGTAGAGCATCTCCGTGAAGCTCTCGCGTTCCTCGAAGGACTGGTCGGACAGCCAGGTCCGGACCGCACCGATACGGTTCTCGGCGTTTTTGTCCCAGCCGGAGGCGTAGGAGAAGTCGTTGACGTCGATTTCCCAGGTAAAAGGACTATGCTGCATGAGCCACAGTGCCTTGTTGTTTATAAATCGTGTGCCGGGCGCGCTCTCGAGGAGCATGCCGACGAAGGAGGAGGAGGGCACGAGGTGGTTCACATGCTCGCTGATCTTCTTATATTCTTCGGTCTCATGGAGCTTGAAGGAGAAGCCCGGGCCGTCGAAGGAATAGACGTTGGTGATCCTGGACTTGACGGAGTCGGCACAGCTGGTGGCGGCGTAGATCGAGAGGTTCCCGCCTTTCGAATGGCCGCCGATCTGGAGAAGGACCTTCGGCGGGAGCTCGCGCGCCAGGTAATTCAGGTAGCGGGCGGCTTCTTCCTGCGCGGGGACGGGGTACTGGTACGACAGCTGGAAATCTTCTTTCCAGCCGATCAGGGTGCCGTCGGTTCCGCGGTAGCCGATGAAACAGATGTTGCCGGGAATGTGGAAACACATCGCCGCGAACTGGATCTGCTCTTTGTTGTCGGTGTGGGCACAGAGGTGCGAGACGGAAACGTCTTTGAAACGGGGGCTTCTCCGCAGGAAGTCGATCATCTTGAGGTTGTTGGCCGTGTCCGCCGCATACTGCCCGAAGAGCGGCATCTCGGAGGCGGCGGGCATGTCGGAAAACAGCATGGAGTCGGAGACCTGATACGGCCATTCACGGGTCCAGATATTGTGGAGAAGGTACTCCCACTGGAAGTAAGTCGCCTCGGCGAAGACAAGCGCGTCGATAGGGTTCATCGGGAACTGGTTGAAGGGGCGCCTCTCGTTTTCTACATAATCCAGAATCGTGCTCAATACTCTGACCTCCATGTCCTTGTGGCCTGTCGCGCCGTCATTCCCGGATGGAGAAGCACTTTTCCCGGATGGAGAAGCACTCTTCCCGAAAGGAGAAGCACTCTTCACGGAAGGGAACGAAAGACCATGCTCTAACCATTTTACCATGATTTCGAGAAGGCGACACAGGCGTTGCGCGGCGCGCAGAAAAGGAGAGATGCACGCGGCGTGCAGAAAAGGAGAGATGCGCGCGGTGCGCAGAAAAGGAGAGATGCGCGCGGTGCGAAAAAGAAACGGCCGCGCGCCCGGGGCCGCATGCCTCCGAGGAGCGGTGCGCCGCGCGAAGCGGACCGGCGGTGCTACAATCGGGCGCCGTCCTGTGCTACAATATAGGCAGAAACAAAAGGGGAGGAATGGATGATGACCGGCGCATTGGCTTTCTCATACGCATATCCGATCAGTTCACTTCTGGTCCTCCTCGTGATACTTCTGCACTTCTTCAGCAAGCGCCAGCTCCCCGTGATCCGCAACCGCATGTTCACGGTCGCCATCCTGCTCTCATGCACGTACTCGGTCTTCGAAGTATTCACCACCATGGTGCTGCGGCACTCCGAGAATGTCCCGGTGGCACTGGGATACATGGTCCTGGTGATCTTCTACCTGCTCCGCATGTCCTTCCCGGTCCTGATGATCCTGCACACACTCTCGATCACCCAGGACCTCAAGACCCGGAATTTCTGGGCGATCGCAACCATGATGATCCCGACCGCGTTCTGCTCGGCCGTGATCCTCTCGAGCCCCCTCTCCGGCCAGATCTTCTATAAAGAGAACGGAGCATTCCTACGCGGCGAACTCTTCTTCGGAATATATCTGGTACACGCACTGGCCGCCATCGCCTGCATGGTCGCTGTCGTTCTGCGCCGCACCCGATTCGACCACGGACAGTTCCTGACGGTAGGCGCCTATGTCCTCCTGAACTGCACAGCCTGCGTGATCGAGATCTTCCGCCCGAACGCCAACATCTCCTCGGTCGCCATCGCCACCGCCATGCTCGTGGCGTTCCTGTCGCTCCCCGACGAGAAATCCATGACCGACCATCTGACCGGACTTCTCAACCTCGACGCCATGATGAGCTACATCGACGAGCTGATCGCACGCGAGACAAGGTATTACGTCATCGTCATGAAAGTCGAGAACATCCGCCGGATTAACTCGATCTTCGGATACACCATCGGAAGCCTGACGCTTAAGAAAGTGGCGGCATTCCTGTCGAATTTCTCACCGGAACTCCGAAGCGGGAAGGGCGGCGCCGCAGACGCCAGACGTCTCCAGAGAGACTTCCCGCCGGCTTGGGCCTTCCGCCTCATGAGTAACCAGTTCGCCATCGTCAGCACAGACGAGCGGACCCACGAGAAAGTCTTAAGCCTACTGCAGAAAGGCTTCGAAGACCCGTGGACCATCCGCGGCCTGGAGCTCAACCTCACACTCACCTCCGCAGAAATGAAAGACGTCAGTGCTTTTGGCTCGGGAGAAGAGCTGTATAAGGTGGTAGAGATCATGCTGCCGTCGGTGCCGAAGGGCGACACGGTGACACTGAGCGAGCGCGAACTCGAGCGGATCGAGAAGCACATCCGTCTCGAGGCTTCTCTTGAAAAAGCACTGGACGCGAATCAGCTGGATATCCGTTTCCAGCCGGTGCTGTCCCTGAGCAGCGGACGGTTCACGAAAGTAGAAGCACTCGTGCGTTTCGAGTCCGAGGAGTGGGGAGACGTGCCACCGTCGGAATTCATCCCCATCGCGGAGAAACGGGGACTGGGCGCGAAGGTCGACGAATTCGTCCTGCGCAGGACCTGCGAATGGCTTAAAGACGCATCGGATGTGGAGTTGGACTACGTCAGCATCAACATCTCGGTGACGGACTTCATCAGCGCGGCTTTCCCCGGGAAACTGTGCTCGATCCTCAAGGAATACGGCGTGCCGTATAAGAAGATCATGCTCGAGATCTCGGAGGCGGCGGTGAAGTCGACGGTGCTGCTGATGCTGCAGAATATGAGTTTCCTGTCCGCCATGGGTGTGGGATTCACGATGGACGGCGTGCCGCTCAGCGCAGGCGATCTGGCGCAGCTGTCCGTGCTGCCGATCTCGGTGCTCAAGCTCGACCGGAGCGTGGTCGAGGAGGTCGAATCGTCGCCGAAGGCGCGGATACTCTTCGAGAACATGATCGATCTTCTCCGGAAGATGGAGATACAGTCCGTCGTCGTCGGCGCGGAGATGGCGTCCTCGGCAGCGTGGATCGAGGGGTGCCGCCCGGATATGGTGCAGGGCTTCCACTACGCACGGCCGATGGACGGCGGGTCCTGCCTGGCCTTCATCCGTAAGGCGAATTCCCAGGCGCCGAGAAAGCCCGGCATCGATAACGTCATCACGGTTTCCGATTAAGAAGGGCGGGGCGCCGCCGCGCGCCCGTATGGATCCCGCGCCGCACCTCACCCTTACACGCCGCACACGAAAGAAGACAGAAGAAAACCCCGTGGGTCACACGCTTGTGAAGCATGACACCACGGGGTTTTTAGATTCTTCATGGAAGCTCCGGGAAGGAACGGGGATTTGCGCTTCTCCGCTCCTTCGGAAAGAGAAATCACTTCTTCTCTTCTACCTTCTTCGCCTCTTCCTTCTTCGCCGGATCAAGGAAGCGATAGATGATCGCAGCCAATGCACCACCGAAGAGCGGTCCGACGACGAATACCCATACATTCTGCAGCGCGTCGCCGCCGGCGAAGATAGCCGGTCCGATGCTTCTTGCAGGGTTGACGGATGTGCCGGTGAAGGCGATACCGAGGATGTGTACCAGTGTCAGGGAAAGACCGATGACCAGACCTGCGATGGCACCGTTCTCGATCTTCGATGTGACACCGAGGATCGCGAAGATGAATACGAATGTCAGGATCACTTCGATACCGAGGGACTTCACCACGCTCTCGTCATAGAGACCATTGACGCCGAGGCCACAGTCCTTGCCGAGGAAAGCCACGAGTGCGAATCCGCCTGCGGTAGCGCCGACGACCTGGGAGCAGATATAAAGGAGCAGATCCTTTATGTCGAGCTTGCCGTTAATGAACATGGCCAGAGAAACGGCCGGGTTGATGTGGCAGCCGGAAATGTTGCCGACAGAGTAGGCCATGGCCACGATGACCAGACCGAATGCGAAAGCGGTAGCCAGATAAGCCGCCGGTCTTTCGAGACTGCAGCCGGTAACAACAGCTGTTCCACAGCCGAAGAAAACCAGTACGAAAGTACCGATGATCTCAGCGATGTACTTTTTTAAAGATTCCATATTACGACCTCCTATTTCAAAAATCTATTTACCTATGGTATAAGTTTAACACGTGCGCAGTATGAATGGCATGTTATAATCAAAATGTAAGATTATTTCAAAGTGAGGGAAAAGAAATGCTTGATCCGATTTCGATCAATCTCCACAGCAGCATTAAGATTTCCGATGCAAAAGCACTGTACTTCGATCCTTTCCGGATCACGGAAGAGAATCACGATGCGGATGTGATATTCGTGACACATGATCATTACGACCATTTCTCGCCGGAAGATATCGCGAAAGTCATGAAGGCGGACACCGTCTTCGTCGCGCCTGCTTCTACGTCGGCGCTGATCCGGAAGGCATTTCCTGTCCCGGAAGAAAGACTCATCACCGTCGCTCCCGGCGAGGCAACCGAAGTTCTGGGCGTGCCGGTAGAGGTCATCGCATCCTATAACCCCGGGAAGCGGTTCCATCCGAAGGAACAGGGCTGGGTCGGATACGTCGTTACCCTGGGCGGCATCCGCTACTACGTATGCGGTGATATGGATATTACCGAAGAAGGCAAGAACGTCCGCTGTGACGTGCTGCTTGTTCCCTGCGGCGGCACATATACCATGGACTATAAAGAAGCGGCAGAATTTACCGGATATCTCCGGCCGAAGTACGTCGTCCCGACACACTACGGCGACCCGGTCGGCGAAAAGACATGCGGCAGTGCTTTTGCCGAAGAAATAAAGAAAACATCACCCCAGACACAGGTAGTCATTAAAATCAGATGAGAAACGAGACAACTTTTCCGGACCTCGACAACCGCAAGGCGTTCTATCGCGCCCTGCTGGTTCTCGTCGCGCCGATCATTTTCCAATACTTCATGTCGTCGCTGGTCACGGCGTCCGATGCTTTTATGCTCGGATTTCTCGACCAGGATTCGCTTTCGTCTGTCTCGCTGGCGGGGCAGGTCGCCTTCGTATTCTACCTCTTCGTGAATACGTTCATTACCGGCGCGACGGTGGTCGGCGCGCAGTACTGGGGCAAGCGGGACTTCCTGGCGATGGAGGACATCGTCGGCATCACCATGCGCTACTCGCTCCTGGCGGGGCTTGTGTTCACCCTGGCGGCGGAATTCTGTCCGGGGGTCCTGATGCGTGTCTTTACCAACGATCCGGTCATGATCGCGGGCGGCGTCAAGTACCTGCGCGTGGTCGCCATCTCCTATTTCCTGATGGCGTACTGTGACCCGTATCTGTGCATCATGAAGATCTGTGAGAGAACGACTTTGAGCTCCGTGATCGCATCCATCGGCGTCGTGATCAACATTTTGTTGAACGCCGTATTTATCTTCGGCCTCGGACCGGCGCCGAAGATGGGCATCGAAGGCGCGGCGCTGGCTACGGTGATCTCCCGTGCGCTCGAGTGCGTGATGGTGTTCATCGCGGTGAAAAGAAGTGAAGTCACACCGCTTCGTCTCGAGAAACTGATCCGCATTTCCAAGAAGTTCCTCCACAAGGATTTCTGGAAATATACGGTGCCGATCATGATCAACCAGTTCGGCTGGGGCGGTGGTGTCACGATGTATTCGGTCATTATGGGCCATCTTGGCAACGACGCCACGGCGGCCAATTCCATCGCGGGCATCGTCCGTAACATCATCGCCAGTGTGTGCTGGGCGATGGCGACGGCGGCGGGCATCATCATCGGTAAGATGCTCGGGGCCGGGGAGCTGGAGAAGGCGAAACGCTGCGGCGGACGGTTCGTGCGGCTGTCGCTTCTGATCGGCGTGGGCTGTGGCCTGATCATCCTGGGTCTGACGCCGCTGGCGCTCATGATCCCGACGGATATGTCTCCGGTGGCCCATGGCTACATGAAGTGGATGCTCCTGATGGGCACATACTATATCATTGGAAATTCACTGAATTCGACGGTGATCGGTGGTATCTTCCCGGCGGGCGGGGATACGAAGTTCGGCATGATCTGCGACTGCGTGACGCTCTGGTGCGTGGTCGTGCCGCTGGGGCTGCTTGCGGCGTTCGTCTGGAAGCTTCCGGTGGTGGCGGTGGCGGCGGTGCTGACGCTGGATGAGTTTGTGAAGATTCCGGCGGTGTATCTGCATTATGTGAAGTATAAGTGGGTGAAGAATATTACGCGGGACGAGTAGCTGTGCGGAAGGCCGCCTCGTGTCTTTCCCTCGCGACGAGCCGCCTCGCGCCGTTCCTCGCGGAAGGCCGCCTCGCGTCTTTCCCTCGCGACGAGCCGCCTCGCGCCGTTCATTAGAATAATTAGGAAGCGGACCAATATCTCTCCTGCGCCTCAGACAGTTTGCGCAAGCGCAAAACTCGGCGCCGTAGAGATTTGTTCCGCTTCCTTTTTTGTTTCCTGAATGAACGGCGCTGCGGCGTCCTCTTCTTCGGAAATGAACGGCGCTGCGGCGGCTTTTTCGCTGCGTGACATGGCGCGTCGCAGAAACGTCGCTGAAATGTCAAAAACTGCGACGAATTTGCGACGGAAGTGCTTTTGGCGAGGAAAAATGGAGGTTTGTCGCAGAAACGTCGCCGAAATGTCAAAAACTGCGACGATTTTGCGACGGTGGTCTTGGAGATCGGAAGCTGGGCGGATGTATGGAAATGGCTTCGAAATCAGAATGAAAATCATTTGGTTGTGAAAATGTACGAAAATCAGATTATTTCCAGTTTTTTCGTCTTTTCGGGCTGAAATCTGATTGTAATAAAAGGGATTCTGTTGTAGAATTTTAACGGTGCGATTCTTGTGCACAAATTCATTAATTATCCCCATGAGGGGAAAATATAGGAGGATTTTAACATGGCAGTTAAAGTTGCAATCAATGGTTTTGGTCGTATCGGCCGTCTTGCTTTCCGTCAGATGTTTGGCGCAGAG
>Ga0310691_10000337_pt1 | contig 93180 bp, 78 predicted proteins | sample 176DNAGHGlowgp2_FD_203887 | JGI IMG/M metagenome (GOLD analysis project Ga0310691, IMG submission 203887) | Sheep rumen microbial communities from Palmerston North, Manawatu-Wanganui, New Zealand - 1766 DNA GHGlow gp2 (v2) (version 2) | ecosystem: Host-associated > Mammals > Digestive system >...
ATGGATATTTTTATTGCTTTCTCAAACATCAGAAAATACCCGAATTTCAAAGTCTTGTTGACATTTTGTTGACATGAAAAATTAAAAGTCCCTGTTTACGGGGCTTTCAAGCGTTTTGCGATTATTCAAGCTCGCTAACTCTAGTATTATTACATGGTTCAGCTTTTTATTTTCCTCTAGATGTTGTGCTGATTTTATCAAAAACTCGTTTTTCTCTCAACTGTTTTTCAGCTTCAATATCATCTGGTTATCACCGTGATAACGCTTGAGGGCAAATATGGACAAAAAGCTCTCTAAAACTCTATGGCAGACAATTGTAGACAATAGTGGGCGGTCTAGAGGGGGACGGAAAGTATTGATGATACTGATCTTGATCACAATGTACAGTTTTACAAGGTCTTGTTTTTTCATTTATAGCTATTTCAGAACAGAAAGCTCCAAATAGATGATCGCACGGAAAAATATGTTTTATAACGCACAATTTACCACATGTTGTGGTTTAATAGTTCGTCCAATACAAAGTGTTGACATTAAACCTGTTTTTGGTAGAATTTCAGTAGATTCATCCTTGGATCACGAACATATCATAAACGCAACCAAATTGTAGGAGGTACATCATGGGTTATACAAGTTTTGGAGAGTTCGCAAGGATACTAAGAATTAAAAGACATGAGGTTCTTGGAGACATGGCCAAAAAGCTTGGCACATCTCTGGCTTTCTTGTCTGCAGTTGAGAATGGAAGGAAAAACATTCCTGCATCTTGGTATAAAGTGTTGGTATCAGAGTATGACCTCAGTGATAACGAACAACAAGAACTCAAAGAAGCTATAGAAGAGTCCAAACTCCAATTCAAAATTGTTCCGAAATCAGCTGGAAAAATACAGAGAAGAGCTGCTTTAGTTTTTCAGCGAGCATTTGATGATATGGACGACGAAACTGCACTAAAAGTAATAGAAATTATTAACAAAGGGGGTAAACCGTAATGGATTATCTTACTCATCCAACAAGCAAAAAAGCATTGCGTAAAATGGCAAGGGAATTTCGGTCATTCTGTGATGTATCTCAACAAGGACCATTTCCTGTGCTTTTTATTTTGGAGAGATTACGAGACTTGTTCTTTGGCTGTGATTATATAGTTCTTCCTGATAACCAGTTTCCCAAAAAGACCATGGCTCGTTGTAAAGAAAATGATATGGGCGGATATACCATCGAAATTAAGGAATCCGTATATAATAAAGCTTATGAGGGAAGCGGTGCACATCTAGGGTTTATTTGTCATGAACTCTGTCACGTTTACTTATTCAATAACGGTTTCAAGCCAATTTATGAGAAGAGTTTTAAGCCTCATTCATTGCGACCATTTGAGAGCGTTGAATGGCAAGCAATGTATCTTTGCGGAGAGACAATGATACCCTATAAAGAAAGCATAGGTATGTCTCAGCATGAGATCATAAATTATTATCATGTATCAAAATCATATGCAAAATCACGTGTTGATATGAATTAAGAATCATTCGTCGTTTATGCTGATCAAGAATAACTGCTACCAACTGTAATTCTTCCGCAAAAACGCTTCATTAACAATTTAATCATTCAGAGGATACAATGGTCCCTCAAATAAGATGTATGGTCTTTGTATCCTCCTGAAAATAAAACTACAGGAGGAAATAATCATGAAGATTATTCCAGATGGCAGCGCCGGCCCCAACGGCGTAGTACCAGACTCGTTTCAAGCTTTCTTAATTGAAGGTGCAGTTTTGACGAGTAAAGAACAGTATCCGAAGTTAAGACCGGATATGATACCTTCTTCTCCACCTAAGAAGATTATGCCTTTCAACAAGGCAATCAATTTTCAGGGAGATTTAAGTGAAACATATATTTGCACTTTTTCTCCCGATGCTTCGTTTGAGCGGGTAAGGAGAAATCCAAGAAGATATATCAACTTCTTTAAAAGAACTGCCGGAATTATCGGTTTTGACTTCAGCATTCACACTGACATGCCGTTAGTCAAACAGAAGCAGCAGATCAATGACAACCTCTCTTTGTCTTACTTTTATGGTAATCAAGGCATCAATGTAATACCAAATGTAAGATGCGGCGTTGACGAACTGCTTCCTGAGTTTCTTGAAGCAATACCTAAACATTGCATGATAGCTATAGGTACACACGGGTTTTGCAAAGAAATCAGTGAGAAATGTGAATGGCGATGCTTCTTAGAGAAGATTATTCCTGAACTTAATCCTTCCGTAATTGTAACTTATGGATGCTTAAACGGAAAAATCTTTGACGATATTAAGAACAACTCCAACTTCGTATTCTACGAGCCTTGGATTACAACAAATCGCAAGGGGGATAATAACGATGTCAACTAAAGGAGCAAGTAATCGTTATGGTAATGCCGGTTATGGCAAAAACGGACATAAAACGATTCACACAGGTTATGCTTGGGCAAAAGATTTCAAGAAGACTACTTTTGGAATACATGTTAAGGAACACATGAAGTCTTTGGGCTTGAGTTCTCCGGAATCCTATAAGGCTCATGCAGTTGAGTTTGCCAACAGGGTAGATAGAGATAACCATGTGTCATATGTCCGTAAGAACGGTGAAACGGTTAAGTTTAGCAAGAAGACGGGCGAGTTCGCCGTAATAACAAAGAACGGAATAGTTACAACATATTTTAAACCAGATGAAGGGTATGCGTACTATAATAAAGACAGGAGGAAACATAGATGAGCGAGCATAATTTCTACCTTTGCCCTATCTGTGGCAAACACAGATTCCCTGACAAAGGGGACGAATACAATATTTGTCCCCATTGTGGCTGGGTCCATGATGCTATATCGGAAGAAGATCCTCATAAGGCGTGTGGACCAAATAGTCTTTCTATGGATGATCATAAGATTAGGTATCTTCACTATGTAGAACTTAACCCCGATTATCATTTTAAGCGTGATGGATATCCGGATATCCCACAGGTAGAACCGATAGATTGTCCTGTGTGCGGTAAATTTCGATTTGCTCCGCTTACTTGGGACGATATCTATTGCGGAATGACTCCATCGGATTCGTATTGTACTTTGTGTGGATGGCACTATGATCCTTCTCAGCATAAAGATCCAAACATAAAAGAAGGTGCCAACGCTTTATCTCTTAACGAATATAAAAAATGGTATGAGGGCAAGCTCAAAGAAAATCCCGATTATGACTATTTTGAGGAGATGACAAACAATTATGTTCCAACGCCACACAAATGTCCTGTATGCGGGAAATATGAATTTGCCGATGATTGTTGCTTCGACATTTGTCCTTACTGTGGTTGGGAAGATGACGGAACAGAAGATGACACCACCATCCTTGGAGCAAATGACCTAAGATTTTCTGAATACAAGGAAAGATATAAACGTTATATTATGAATAATCCACAGTACAAGTGGAATAAAGACGGCAAACCCTAAAATGAAATACCCGTTAAGCGCTACCAACACTTAACGGGTATTATTTCAAAGGATACAATGATCCCTCAAATAAGATATTGCAATTATACAATTACATAAATCATTATGCTACACGTTTTTTGTAACAAAAGTGTATGAATGTCCGCTTAATAATATGGAATAATCACCCACAGTGTTCCACGCAGAACACTGTGGGTATATTTATCTATGGTGTGCAACCCAAGCCCGCACTCCCGAATAGATCAGAAACAGACCTATTTGAAACGCAAAGAAGTTTATTGGTGTGAGGTGCTTTCACAATCTCATTATTCTAAATATGCATAATAAAAAGAGGAAGAACTCCCCATATGATTCTTCCTCCCTGCCTGGCTATAAATTCTTATCAGTTATTTTGTCCAAAAGTACACTTCAGTAACCATATTGTTTTCAATCTTGATCACGGTGTAATCATATCTGTCAAAATGCCATTTATCAAAGAAATCATTGATATTATCTGTTATGCCTTCAGTTAAAGCCGTGTCCGCAAAATTCTTTACTGCTGCATAGTCAGCTGATGACATTTCAGGTTTATCCGATGTGGGTAATTTCATAAGCGTATAGGCATCATATATTTTATAGTCGTTTGCAAGATTAACACTTATCAAATCATAGTATTTAATCAATGGATGATCCGTAGTCGTAAATCCTTTCCACGTATCAGATCCATCGACTTTACAGAAATTTATATATCCCCTATCTGTTGTTATATTAAAGCATTCTCCGGTATAGTTTGTTCCCGCAAACGCAAACGGTTCCACTCCTATAGTTCCCATATCAATTATGGTTGCATTATCGTACCCATCCCATTCAGACAAGTCTAATGACTGCCCTACTTTAAGGGACGCCAAATAGTCCTTATCAACTTCTAATTGTGCCCATGGATAGAACGCACAGGCTCCCTCTTCACCTTCCGATGTCATAGATACCGTGTAATAGCCATCAAGCAATTCTGTCTCTTCGGAGTTGTAACTATCGACATTCGGAATAACTGATTTATCCAACATTATCAAACGTAAATTGTATGTTTCAGATGAGTCTTTTGAACCAATAATCAGATCACAAGCTTCATGAGTCTCATTAAAAGTGATCAGCGCTCTCATGCCATATCTGATTTCTGAATCGATTTTGCTCGAATTGGAAACATAATATATTGTTTCAACATTTTCAGTGGTAGTAGATATAGTTACGACATTCTCATCATCACAATTAACGACATCATATAATAAAAACAGTGTACTTCCATCAAAATAGTAAGAACGCATTTCTGCATAATAATCGCCGAAATCATATTTCATATCAGATAGAGGATATCCAAATGGACTCCAATAGTCCGCGTCATTGTTTGCTGAAGATTCTGATGCACCTATATATTGAACAGATTCAAAGATATCCGACGATTCACTTTGCTCTATATCAGTTGAGGGAACTGAAACTTCAACAGTCTCTTGATTAACGTCAACTAGTGAACAACCGGCCATAGCCAATGCTGCCACTCCGGCAACAACGATCGAAGAAACACTGTGTTTACCTGTATTCTTGATGTTCTTTATTCTCTTTTTCATAAAGCTTTCTCCCTTACCATTCATAGCTGTAGATATATAGAAATTTCGTTTAGTTTCCCTGGTAAGTAATGCTAAAAGCACCTTCCCGTACTCTATCTTCCTTTCTTCTCCAAGCTGTAATATGACTTCTTCATCACAAGCTAATTCACAATCTTCGTCAACTAATTTGAATGCATACCAAATCAGTGGATTGAACCAGTTCAACGCCAGTACGATATAACGGATCAGGATCCACACATGATCAAGATGCTTATAGTGACAATACTCATGACAAATTGCGTATTCGGATTTATCGTTGTCTGCAACATCTTCACTAAGATAAATACAGTTTCCTAAAAGGAACGGTGCACTCGGATGATCCAGTTTAAATACTCTAAGACCATATTGTGGATCCAGTTTTATAAATTGTCTTTTCCGTTTGCAGTACGAAATAAAGCCAAGATTATAAATTGCCAATGCGATTATCAATGTGCCTGATACTATCAACGAAGTGTTGCGGATCAATACCGGCCAATCAATAGATTTCTTCTCAGATGCTACGGCTTCCGTTTCATCTGGAGAACTGTTTTGTATCGGCAGAGGAATACCTTCAACAGCATTAACATCCGATACTTCATATGTTTCAATTACTTGTTCTTGAATAATGATTTCTTTTGCCGGCAACGAAACATCTATTGTAAAAAACGGTGCAATGCACATGTAAATTGGTATCAGGAGCCATAAAGCATACTGAAACTTCCTGCTGATCTTTTTATCCGCAAAGAATCTGATAGCAATTATTGATGCAGTTAACAGAGATAACCCCAAAAAGTAGCGCAGCATATCAGTTCTCCTCTAATATCTTATGCAGCTCCTCGATCTCTTCTTTTGACAATTTCTCAGATTTGATCAGATTGGTGATCATAAGACCGACATTGCCGTTATAAACCTTATCCAAAAAAGAAGTGGTCTCCTCAAGCTCTGCTTCGGTCCTGTCTATCTTTGCAAAATAACGCCTGGTTCTGTTCTCTCTTGTATAGTCAACTGCTTCTTTCTGCTCCATTCGATTAAGAAGTGTGATTATCGCATTCCTGCACCAACCCGTATCATTACTGAAGAACTTAGTAAGTTCTGCAATAGTCATGGAACCCTTATCCCATAAGCACGTTACAATCTTCCACTCGGCATCTGATAGCTTGATCATACTGACCTCCACAATTAGTATACATCTGTATACTTTGATGTTACTCTGTTAGTATACACTTGTCAACCACAAAAAATAGGAATCAGATCCAATACGCTGATAATCAATTAAAGATAGAGTATTATTGAAAAACTTATTGCTCTATATGTGCATCTGACGAAACGTTAGTTTTTAGTGGTGAAAAAGTAACGGTTGAAGACAGAACGCTAGTTTTACCGATAAAAACGATTCAACAACTTAAGACAGATTTGCTACAGTTAAATTCAGTAGCCCTACAACAGAAAAGATAATGCAAATAAAGTATTCGCGGTAATTTGAAAACAATAACACTGCCAAACCTGTTGCATTTGGGGTTGGCAGTGTTTTGTTATCATACTTTGCTGTCGTTCCCCATATTTGTCCTACAGACAGCTAATATGATCACGTTGATTAGGTTATATCGGTATTGTTACTGATTCGGATGGGTTGTCCATATCAGGAATTATAATGATGCTTTCAACATCTTCAGGGTCGATTGCGCGAACGAAGTAACAGTTTGAATATGCTTTCCCGCCTTCAGAAGCATTATGGACATCATCTCCAATTCCGAGAACCGTTCCGTCCTTCAGTACAACACCTGCAAACTTTGGCATTGAATCCGGGGAAGCTCCTTCCCCTAACGTGTAATTTAATCTGACTGATATGGGCGAGAGTTCAATGCTGTCCAGATTAAAAGAAGTTCCGTCAACAAGTGTGTCGATGTCATAATGAACAGAAGTGCTCTCTGTTGGCATATCAAGAGTAAAACTCCATTCTCTATCAGTGCCGTTAACGATGTCGCATTTATAGATCTCACATAAGTTAACAAGTCTTATATAAACCGTTCTTCCCAGCATATTTTTATCAATATTACGTCCGCTGACCTTCATCAAGTAGTATAGATTTCCATCCTTATCAAAATAATGAAGGATCATCATGCCTCTTTCGTCAAACTGAGCAGGAGTCCCATCTTCATAAAAGAAATCACTTCCGATCAAGTTGATGCCGTTATAAAAACCGCCTTCACAATCAAGATCAATTGTCATAGCTTCATCTTCATAAGCAAAAACCCGATCAAAGAAAGGTTCATTATTCCTGTCATCAAAAGTAAAACCCGAAACTTTGAACGATATGAACGCACATCTTTCATCCGCTACTACAGATACAGGTGTGACGGTTATGGCATCTACGTCTAAAACAGTATTCTCAGAAGGCGCTGTGGTCTCAGTAACACTTTCGCTCGTGTACACTATAGCAGCACTCTGTTCAACCAATTCCTGTTGCTGGCTCTCATCCATTTGGAGTTGGTTCATTCCTCTTCCAAGAATGCCTCTTATAGCTGCTACGCTTGTGACTCCGGCTAACCCGACAACTGCACAGATAATGGCAATGACAGGAAGCTTGGTATGCTTAGCCGGTGTGCTCTCAGCAGCCACAGTTTCCTTTTTGAATGATAATTCCTCGATATATTCCGGCGAGATGTTTGAAATAGCGTTAAATATATTCTCGTTTTTCATAATGTGTATCCTCTCTTATCCAGATAATCCTTTAACCTGTTGCGAAGCTTTAACAGTTTTTGTGCTGCAGCATTTTGATTAAGATTGAATCGTTCCGATATATCTCTTACGGATTCGCAAAGATAGTAACGTCTTAAAAAGAACTCTCTGTCAGTTACGGAAAGAGTGCCGAGCCAGGTATTGATCATCCCGGCAAGTAAATTTGAATTGGCTTCTTCTGCTATATCAGAGTTAGAAGGAATGCATTCATCCAGCTCATCCATGATCAGCTCGAGTCCGCAAAATCTCTTTTGTGCGTGATAAGTTCTATATTTGATCAATGCCTGATTGCGCACGATCTTACCAAGATAAGCTTTAAGTGATACCGGTTTAGTAGGCGGAATCGTATTCCATACTATATTCCAAGTATCATTCACACACTCTTCGGAATCTTCCCGGCTGTTAAGTATGTTGTTTGCAATTTGAAAACAGTAAGATCCGTATTTATTCTGGATCTCTGCAATTGCATCTTCATTTCGCATAAGAAGAAATGAGATTATTTCATTGTCTTCCATAAAGAACTCCTTTCGTAAAGTAAGGCCTTCATTTGTAAAGATGCATTTTACAAGTTTATATTACTGGAGATTTTATATTCAATATACTATTATTCTAATTCATATGAATAACTGCCCAAGAGTTATCTCTGAAGGCAGTTTTTCATTTTTCTATTCCGTTTATCCAGGAAATTGTTATTCCATAAATGCCATTCCATTGATCTCGACACCGCTTATGTTATCCACATTAAGAACAGTGCCAAATTCAATGGAAAAGTTTCCGCTACCATACGCGCCGGTTATTATGATTCCATTAACAACTCCGGTTCCCAAGCCACGTACAGGTGAAGTATCGCCATCTGACAGAATTTCGATGCGTTCACCGTCAGTAGCTATAACTACAAAACTGTTCACTGCTGTTCCGATAATTTCATCGTTCTCAGGGTATACCCAATTCTCGTCCAGCTGGCTGACACCATAAGGAGTAAGCGTTATTTCTGTACTATCTTCCGCATGAAGAGTTTTGGTTGGGACATTAGGCTCAGAAAGCAAATCGAAATATATGCCATCGTAATAGGTATAATCCTCAACAACTGTATCCCCATAACCATCTGTCTCACCTGTCTTAACATATTCAAAAAACACTAATCTTATAGGGCGGGAAGCATCAATATATGAATTGTGCACAGGATATGAGAACTGCATTGAGATTTCATTTTCGCTCATTGCTTCTCCAAAAGATGCTTCAGAAGCGCCGCCAACAGGATATATCCACTCACCTGTATCAGCATACACCAGTTTGCGAGTCATAGTTTTAAGGTGTTCCTTGGCATCATCGGTCAATGCTGTCATAGTGTAGACGCCCTTCGTAAAATTGCCATCACACATCTCAACATCTACTGTAAGCTCAAATTTTCCATTGCTGACGGTGTATCCGTTTGCCAGCATGCTCTCCTCCAGCTTCTGCACACCATCTTCTGAATAAAATATGCTTACTTTGTCACGATGTGTAATCTGTGTATAAGCAAATACACCAACAGACGCCATTGTTGCCACAAGCACCGCAGCGAAGATTCCAATGCTGATCTTTCTTCTGTTTAAATCATGAACTTTTGCATTACTCTGATACTCGGCAACATATCGCTCGTCGATTCCGCCTGTTATATTCATAAATTCTTGTTCGTTCATATTATTCCTTCCTTTCCTTTGATGTATTTTCTTAAGTCTTCTCTCATCCGATGCAGCATGGTTTTGACTTTGCTCTGTGAGAACCCTGTCCGCTTGGCAATATCTGAGATCGATTCGTTATACCAATACCGCCCCAAAAAGACTGCGCGCTTATCCTTTGGAAGAGTGGCAAGATACTCATTGATGCACTTAGAAAACTCTTCGCTTTGTTCTTCGGTAATGTTGTTTCTGTCGGGAATACACTCATTCATCTCTTGTGTCAGTTCCACAAGTTGAGCGGATCGTTTTTGCGCTGAGTTTTTCTTAATAACATCAAGAGCTGCATTACGGCAAAGAGCAGCAAGATAGGCAAACAGATTGTTCGGACGATTAGGCGGAATAGTATCCCAAGCACGAACATATGCATCGTTGACACACTCTTCAGCATCTCTCGGATCTGAAAGAAACCTCAATGCAAATCTAAACAAACGGTCATTGTAACTTTTCATAGATTCACTGATTGCTTTTTCATCCCTTGCAAAATACAAATCGATTATTCCTTTATCGTCCAATTCTCTATCACCTCCTTTCGCTCTTTCCCTATAAGTAGATTTTCATTCCGAATTGGTTACATATAATTTTGTGTACCAACAGTTTTTCTACACTAAATCTACACACGCCAGCGGTTGGTGTGTACGATCACTTAATAGAGGATATCTTATGCATTTATCATATCAGGCATGCATAGATAATTACGGCAGCGATTATCAAATAAGGAAACATATAAAGAATGGAACTCTTTTTATGTTGGAAAACTCTATGACAGACAATTGTAGACGATAGTGGACGGTTCTGAGGGGGACTGGAAATGCTAATCTCATCAATCCTATCTCACTATAACCATAGTATGATAACCGTTTTGTTTTTGATTATAATTCTTTAGCCTTTATCTTTCGCCAGTATTCTTTTTTGAATTCATGTGCACCATGGAAAAATGCATCTTCAGTCTTGGAAAATGAACCCTGCTCAATTTTCGCTAATGTAAGTTCAAGCGTACAAATCAAATCTGCAACTTGAAATAGTCTGTAATCCGCCGGTTGCACCTTGCGAACTTCAACATCAGAGAAGAGGCTATTAAAAGTAATGTTCAAAACACGTTTTAATGCTTTTTGGCCGTTATCATAGTAGATTATGATCTTATCGAAAGAATCCCAATATTCTCTTGAATTAGAAACTGCCGCCATTATTGCTTTAGTAAGTTTTGCATCAAGCTCATCTGAATCTTTGCACTCAGACTTTTTAACCTTAGCACAGATAAAATGGATCGGAAGTTTTCTGGCAAAGTTATAAAGGAGATTGAAAAACTTCTTTCTCTCTTCCATTGTCATGTTTTCATAATCTGCTTCTCTGCGAATAAGCGGACCAGCATGTAACGCATGATGCGGATAACCAAGATCAGAAAGATATTGTTCTATTCCATCAAGCTGTTTTTTTATAGACTCGTCTTGATCGTGAAGAACCGCCGTAACCATATAATATGGACAGCGAGCATCGTACTCGCCGAAATCACCAGTCTCATCTATAAAACAACTTAGAATTTTCTCATGCTTTTTAGAAGTCATATCTTACCTATAAAATAAAAATGGCGCCGGTTCCCAGCGCCTGTAGGTGGACCCGGACCTTTCGGTCAGCCCAAGAAGCATTACTACTTCTTTCTTGAAGATATTATACATTAGATATTAGCTTTTTGTAAACATTACAACATCGAACTTCAAAATTTGATATTCACAGAATAATAATACTACAAATACCATTACGAGTTGAGAACAGTGAGCATTCAAAACTCTGTGAGTTTAGAACACTCACCGTTTCACAACTCTCCATTACTGCACGTTTCTAATCCTTCCGCGCTAACGCTTGGATTGCCACCCATGACTTGAGGAGGCGTAACTCCTCAAGTCACGGCCGGCGGGAATTTAAGAAAGATTATCTGACTCTTTTCCGCTGTAGTCCTCTTATTTGTTCCTCATGCTCAAACACAATCAGGATTCTAAGTTCCAGACACTTTTCTCTGATTTCCATATACTCACTAAGAATATCATTACAAAGTCTGATTTCTTTCCGAAGATCACGCATCATTTCATTTTTTTCCTTAGCCGATAATCTAAAAATATATGCGTATCCCGGGTTTCCAAGTTTCTCTTCCTTGGATGCCCTGATATAAAGATCTCTTTTTTGTTTGCGAAGTGACGATAATTCCTCTTGTAAGTAAGCCTTATATGAAATGACATCCTCATAAGATTTAAGTCCTCGATTGCTTACAAAACGTCGTTTTTCTTCAAAACGCTCTATCTTTGCAATATCTTCCCTAAGATAGTATGGTATGCGCCTTACATAACCAGGTCTTTTGATCTGCAGGCTGAGAAAACGCCCATAATACCTGTATGACGAACAGATTGACCTTGGCTCATGATATCTGAAGCTTCGCCTAACCTTCTTGGGCGGAGGTGGAAATAATCGTCCGTATGTCCTGTTGGGAGAACGCAGACGTTCTTTGATCTCCGGAAAATCATATCCAGGGCCGAGTTTATCAAAACGAAAACATCTTTGAGTCCCAAAAGGCTTAAGTTTAGGATGAACAAGCGGTTCACCTTTACTGTTGTAAAGATATACTTCATAACCCAATCTCTTCATATTATCGAAGAAATCATAGTTGAAGCCTGAAGCTGCGATTGCTCTGTCAATGTCTGTTCTGATTGTGGATCTGATAGTAGGATTTCCTTCAAGCTCGGCTTTATATTCGCCATAATTCTTGCCTTTTCCGGAGGTTTTGCAAACGGAAAGATCATATTTAACACAGAGCGCATCACTATAGTTCCGCATATCCATATAATCCTGTTTTGTTCTACAGAATTTCTTACCGCCATCAACCGGAACAGTATTGATCACAAAATGATTGTGAATATGATTATCTTTATCCAAATGCGTAGCAACCAGAACTTGGTATTTTCCACCCCAGAGCTCCTGTGCTAACTCCATACCTATATCGTGGGCCTGTATAGGAGTAATATCATCTTCCGGCGCGAAAGACTGATACCCATGGTATGCGGTTATTCCACCGGTCTTGCCAAAGTATTCTTTAAGTGTGTTCATGTCTTGAGCAGCATTTTTAACGGAACAGTTGATTGCATCAACCAAAACATGTACTGTCTCAGTTTCCTCATCCGCCGAGACATCCTCCGGCAGTATGCCTGCCGGAAGTGTCGTTTTCTTCGGATTCTTGATATAGTTGATTACTTTGACAACATTTCCTCTTATACTCCATAAAGATGTTGTTGCCATTATGAGATTACCTTCTTTCTGATTTCTGTTATCAACTTGTAGATTTCATCTCTCAAGTCGATCAGGAATTCCGTGCTGTGACGGTACCCTGAATTCTCTTTTCGTGCTATCTGGTTTACATTGTTCCCCAGATGCGAGAGCTCTGTCAGGAGATCGGTCACCTCAGCTTGAGGTTTCTCCCTTATTACGACTCCCTTGGAAGCTTTTCTTAAAAATTCGCTTCTTGTAAGTCCTGACTTTTTCACTCTCGCATCGAGTTCTTCCTTCTCTTTTGGGGTAACAAAAAACTTTATTTCTTCGCTTCTTACTCGGTTGCGTTTTACCATAAACTTACCTCTCTTTTTAGCTAAGCCAGGGGTTTAAGGGATCCCCCTTAAAGTGTCTGTGTGGCTACACAGACGATGCTTGCTAAACCTATTACTCTTCGAATTTTTAAGAAATTGTTCTCATTACTCTTCGCTTTTCGAAGTATGAAAGAACTATGATTCTGTCATGAGATCTTTTTACTGCTTCGAAGGTAATGTTGTTCAATTCCAATCTGTCAGCATTGCAATTTAGCTTCAACTTGAGCCTATAGGGAGAGGTTAGAAGATTCAGGGTCTCGCATAACTCTGTAGCCGTTCCCTTCCACTTCGTATGCAACGGATTCATAAATGAAATAATTTTTTCAATATCCGGATCGAGCGGTTCAAGAAGAGGTTCGGTATCTCGTTTTACGAAATCCCATCTGAGGGTTTCCTTGTTCCGCACAACTTCAATTCGCTGCTCTACCTGATCTCTTCCTCGAATCTCAATAAAAGCTGTTCTGGCATCTTTACTTCTGGAAAGAGCGATTGCTCCATCAGCAGCACCGAAGATTCCATTCGTACCGGAAATCCTGTCAAAATTGTTGTCAGCCATTTCCTTTCTGAAATGGTGTACTAAGATAATGCAGACATCTTTGTCGACTGTCAGAGATTTGAGTTTTCTTATATCATCATAGTCACTTCCATAATGACAATCCGACGTCGTTCTTGTCGTCTGAAAAGTGTCTATAACAATAAGGCAGGGATTATTATCCTTACTGATAAAGTCCGAAATAAGTTTTTCAAGACCATTATCAAGTTTCATGGCTTCAGTTGAAAAATACAGATCATTGCTCATGGCATCAGCACCGAACATTTTTACCGTTCTGTCCTGTAATCTTTGCATACCGTCTTCATATGCCAGATATAGGCAACGCCCTTTTCGGACATCAAGATTCCACATGGATTCGCCCCTGCTTACGCAGTATAAAAGCTGTAATACAAGAAAGCTCTTTCCTACCTTAGGATCACCTGCAAGTATATAAACTCCTGGATATAACAGATTTTCAACTATTGCTTTCTTACGCGGAAGATCTGCATCCATAAGCTCACCTAAACTGAAGAAAGACCCTGAAATCTTGTCTTCCGGCTTATTTTCCTTTAAAATACTAGTGTTGTTTAAATTTGACTGCTCCTTTGTTGCGCCAACAACATTTAACGGGGCAGTTATTTTTTTGTTTTCATTCATTTTTAGATAATCCTTTCATTTGAGTTAAAGTATCAATCATGAGATAAACTGTCTCCTTCAAGTAAGGATCTATGTCTTTGTTGTTTTCTATTGCGTTCTTCAACTCTGATACCGCACTCTGCATCTGTTCAAGAAGCAATTTGTATACTCTGGAATTAGGAATCACTGTAATATCCCGTTCTAGCACTCTGCTAATGAGATAATCCTGTTTTGTAAGACCCGACACAGCTACTGCCCTGTTGAGTTCTTCAGCTTCCTCTTCAGACATATGGAATGTCACATGCTTGTTTCTCCATCGTCCATGTCCGTCGTATACTTTGTGTGACATATCAATACCTCTTTGTTTCATTCAGCTTATCTGCCATCTGATCCTGAACAGTAGGAAATAAGTGTGCATATCTGTATGTGATATGGATACTCTCATGACCAACTCTTTCCGCTATCGCAACAGGAGAAAAACCCATGTCAATCAAAAGACTGATATGACTATGACGAAGATCATGGATCCTGATACGCTTTACACCTGAGATCTTGCATCCCCTTATCATTTCTTTAAGGAGAAAATGTTTGGTAACCGAAAACAACCTTGTTTCATCATCAAGTTGATAAAACATAGACATATAATCTTTTATCTCTTCGCATAAGAAATCAGATATCTTAATAATTCGATTACTCTTAACAGTTTTAGGACTGGTAATCACATCTTTACCATTTAGCTTTTGATATGATTTATTGATCCGTAATGTTTTGGCCTCAAAATCAAAATCTCCCGGTGTCAGCGCCAGCAATTCGCCCTCGCGAATACCAGTCCAATAAAGAACTTCAAAGGCGTAATATGATGCCGGTTTATCCATAATGGCATAAGAGAATTTTCTGTATTCTTCCTGAGTCCAGAACTTCATTTCTGTCTTTCCTTCTTTTCCCATATTGCCTGCTAATGCAGCTGGATTTCTAGGAAGACCATAAAACTTAACAGCATAATTAAATGCCGCCGAAAGCTGATTATGAATCGTTTTCAGATAGCAACTTGAAAACGGTTTTCCATTTTCATCTTTAAGACTAAGCATATTGTTCTGCCATTCTCTTATATCTTTGGGAGTTATCTCAGAGAGTTTCCTCATTCCAAAATTCGGAATCAGATACCGATTGAAAATAGCTTTTTTGTCAAAAAAGTATTCAATTTCAAACGAGGCTTCATTTCGTTGAGATATTCTTCCGCAAAAGTCTTGAAGAGCATGTTTAGATTTCCGCTGTCAGCGAGAAGAAATTCCCGCTCCCAGGCCATCGCTTCTCTCTTGGTAATAAATCCTCTTTTGCACTTCTGCTTATGCTCACCGTTATATGCGGTATACCTTGCCATCACATACCATGTTCCTCGAAGATTATCTTTGAATACCGGCATTTTTATGCTCCCCTTTCTATTTGTTCCATCTGATCCGAAAGATCATCAACAGACAAACCATATCTTTCAGCAAAGTACTTTCTGTTAACTCTGCCGATCTGAATCATATAGCCCTTCTGCTGAAGTTCTGTATTGAGATCTCTGATTATTCTGTATGCTGCAGGCTGTGAAATTCCCAATATCTCTGCTATTTCTGCTGCTCTTAAAAAAATAGGTACTTTGTTATTCATTACATTTTTCCTTTCTTATTTTTTCCAACTGTTACTGCTTGTTGTTACTATTTAACTTGTGTCATATGTTTTCATATTTGCCTTCCTTTCCCTATGCCGAGAAACAAAAAGCGCCGTATGATTCAGAGGAGATTTATAATAAAATCTCTCATCTAACTCATACGGCGCTTGGTAGTCTTTTCAGTCCTTAAACTAAGGATCCTGCTCCGCTTGCTCGACTATAGTCAATAGTCTATTCTTTTGTAACAACGCTGCCTTTAAGGATGGTAGCTAATCCTAGAATTACCGGAATTGTTAATTCTTCTGTGTCATGCCGGTTTTTGCGAATAGCGTATAGTGCCATATTTTTCCGCAATTTCCCAAATTGGCGTTTCACCGTCATAAATAACTTGCTGATCTTTTATCCTATCAATTGTCCACCGTGGTACCCAGCGCATTGTTTCCAGGTTTAATACCTGATTATCCCAAATCTTCGGACTATAAAAATTTCGCATATCAAAGATGCCCGTGAACTTACATTTTCTGCACATAAAGTTAAGAAATCCACCTGTCTCACCATATGCATAACATAGTAAAAAACCGCATCTTGGACATTCTACCCGTCTTACTTCCTTAGATTCTACTGCTTTTTCAGCAGCTTCAAATTTCTCCCTTACCTCAGGACAGAAATCTTCATACTTAACATCTTGTAAAGGAAATTTCCTATACTCATTTGCCTTGTTTCTTAATCTCTGATCATCAATAAATCTAACCACTTTTTAATTCCTCTTCTCAAAAAAAGAATCTTTATGTGTCCCATTTTACAAACAGAACATTCGTTTGTCAAGAACAAATGTTTATTATCGTGAATATTATTTTTCTCTGCCGTATCAGTGTTATCAGATTGTCAAGTTGCGCTTATTGGAAACACATCTTTTTTCACGCAAAAAAATGCACTTCCCATCTAGAGGAAGTGCCTAAAAATATAGCTTTTTACTAGCAAACCACTTTCAACCTGAAAATAATGTTCTTTTCAAGGTGTTATCATAGTGTTATCACGAAAGACTTTTAAACCTTGAAATGCCCTATTTTATTGGCTTTCAGAGCCTCGTTAATTATTCAAGCTCTATCGTTGCCGGGGGCTTGCCCGTGCAGTCGTAGAAGACGCGGCTGATACCTTTGACTTCGTTAACGATCCTGCTTGTGACTTTGTTGATGAGTGACCAGGGAAGCTCTGCTGCTTCAGCGGTCATGAAGTCTGTTGTTGTAACTGCTCTTAAGAGACATGCGTAATCGTATGTTCTCTCATCACCCATGCATCCTACTGAACGCATATTGGTGAGGGCTACGAAATACTGGTTAGCATATTTGTCGAAGCCTGCGAGCTGCATTTCTCTTCTGAAGATAGCATCTGCATCCTGAACGAGCTTAACCTTCTCTGCAGTAACTTCACCGATGATCCTGATAGCGAGTCCGGGGCCGGGGAACGGCTGACGGAAAACGAGGTTATCAGGGATGCCGAGCTCAAGGCCGGCCTTTCTTACTTCGTCCTTGAAGAGGAGACGGAGGGGCTCGATGATCTCTTTGAAATCAACATAGTCAGGAAGGCCGCCTACGTTGTGGTGTGACTTGATGACAGCGCTCTTGCCGAGGCCGGATTCGATAACATCAGGATAGATAGTACCCTGAACGAGGAAGTCGACGGCGCCGATCTTCTTTGCTTCTTCTTCGAAGACGCGGATGAATTCCTCGCCGATGATTTTTCGCTTTGTCTCAGGATCTTCAACACCTGCGAGCTTTGAATAGAAACGCTCCTGGGCGTTGACTCTGATGAAGTTAAGATCGTAAGGTCCTTCAGGGCCAAAGACGGCTTCAACCTCGTCGCCTTCGTTCTTTCTTAAGAGACCGTGATCAACGAATACGCATGTGAGCTGCTTGCCGACAGCCTTTGAAAGAAGGACTGCTGCAACGGATGAATCAACACCACCGGAAAGAGCGCAGAGGACACGGCCTGTGCCGACCTTCTCGCGGATCTCCTTAATGGATGTATCAACAAATGAATCCATCTTCCAGTCGCACTTGCACTTGCAGACGTCCTTAACGAAGTTTGCGAGCATCTTTGTGCCTTCAACTGTGTGTACGACTTCGGGATGGAACTGAACGCAATAGAGGTTCTCCTCAACGTTCTCTGCTGCTGCAACGGGACAGACTTCCGTGTGAGCCGTGATCTTGAATCCGGGCGCGGGCTGTGCGATGTAGACCGTGTGGCTCATCCAGCATACTGTCTTGGGTGAGACGTCCTTGAAGAGCTTCGCGTCTGTGTCGACAAGAACGTCGGTGTGTCCGTATTCTCTTACCGGAGCAGCCTTCACTTCGCCGCCCAGAAGATAGTTCATGAGCTGAGCGCCGTAGCAGATACCGAGTACAGGAATGCCCATTTTAAAAAGGTCGGGCGAGCATTTCGGGGAATCGTCATCGTATACGTTTGAAGGACCGCCGGTAAGTATGATGCCTTTCGGATTAAGTTCCTTTATCTCATCGAGACTCATTGTGTGAGGTCTTACTTCACTGTAGACCGAGAGCTCTCTGACTCTTCTGGCAATAAGCTGGTTATACTGTCCTCCGAAATCGAGGACGAGGATCATTTCCTTGGCCATGGGAATTCCTCCGAATCATAGAAATCTTATGGGTTAATTATATTCTTGCGCTCCCCTCGCGAAAACAAGAAATTGTTTGCTTATTAGCGAAATCGTAATGATTTTGAGTGCTTATGTTTTGGTCAGTTTTACATAATAAAAAGCTGCAGTCTGAAATAGGGCTGCAGCTCCGGTTGTTTTCTGTTCAATAAGAATTATCTTCTGATGATCTCTTCTCTTACAGGACCTGTGGAAACGATGGATACGTGTACGCCGATCTCCTTTTCGATGAACTCAACGTAATCCTGTGCTTCCTTGGGGAGCTTGTCGTATTCAGTGATACCTCTGATCTCACCCTTGCCCTTCCATGAAGGAAGATATTCGATAACGGGCTTGCATCTGTCGAGCTGTGTGGGATTCGGGAAATCCTTTGTGATCTCACCGTCGATCTCATAAGCCGTGCAGACAGGGATCTTGTCAAGATAACCCAAAACGTCAAGGTTTGTGAGGGCAACGTCTGTACCGCCCTGGAGTCTTACGCCGTAACGTGTAGCAACGCAGTCGAACCAGCCGACTCTTCTCGGACGTCCTGTTGTAGCGCCGTACTCACCCTTGTCGCCGCCTCTGTCTCTGAGCTCTTTTGCAACTGCTTCATCCAGGATCTCGGAAACGAAAGCACCGCCGCCTACAGATGAAGAGTATGCCTTGGTAACAACGACGATCTTCTTGATCTCATAAGGAGGGATGCCTGCGCCTACGCAACCGTAACCTGCCAATGTGGAAGAAGAAGTAACCATCGGATAGATACCCATGTCAGGATCCTTCATTGTGCCGAGCTGGCCTTCCAGGAGGATCTTCTTATCCTGCTTCAATGCCTCATAGAGGTAAGCCTGTGTGTTTGTAACGAAAGGCTTGATGAGCTTGCCCTGCTCGAGCATTTCCTTGAGGAGCTCTTCGGAATCGATGGGATCCTTGTGATAGAGATTTACGAGAAGCGCATTCTTGATCTCAAGAACACGGTTGATCTTCTCTCTCAATGTTTCTTCATCGAAAAGTTCGGAAACCTGAAAACCGATCTTTGCGTATTTATCGGAGAAGAAAGGAGCGATACCGGACTTTGTCGAACCGAAAGCCTTGCCACCCAATCTCTCTTCCTCAAACTTGTCGAAATCAACATGGTAAGGCATAACTACCTGAACTCTGTCTGATACGAGAAGCTGGGGATTTAATCCCTGCTCCTTGATGGAGTTGTATTCGTTGATGAACTTACGAATATCAAGAGCAACACCGTTGCCGATGATGTTTACGATATTCTCGTGGCAGACACCGGAAGGCATGAGATGAAGTGCAAATCTTCCGTGATCGTTGATGATGGTGTGTCCCGCATTTGCTCCGCCCTGGAATCTGATTACGATATCTGATTCATTTGCAAGAAGGTCTGTGATCTTACCCTTGCCTTCATCGCCCCAGTTTGCGCCAACGATAGCCGTTACCATTGTTTATTCCTCCAAAAATATGTCTCTTTGAATAGTTTTATTAAAAACCCGCGCCAATTATAACAGAATTATTATAAATATGGGCATATTATTATATTTATGCTTTATACACCTAAATTAATTCAGTCCGGTTCGCAGATGACGACTCTTCTCCAGCCGGTCATTCCGTACTCATAAGTACATGTTATGAGAGTAAGACGCTGGGAATCAGTAACATTACCCAATGCATAATCTAATATGTCATCCGCGCTGACGATGTCGGATGAAACTACATAGTAGTAATATTCATTGCCGTTGAGGTCTATGAAAATGACCTCGTCACCAATGCTTAAATTACCCAGTTTGTGAAACATCGAGCCGTCTCTGTAGTTATGGCCGAGGATCGTGGCATTTCCGTCCTGACCGGGCATTACGGAGTCTTCGTAGTGGCCAAGGCCGTATCTGAGTGATACCTGTGAAGCCTCATCCCAAACGGAATATCTCAGGTTGATACTGTCGATATATAGGATTCCGATGGAGTTTAGAACGACATAATCGTCGTAATATTCCTCTTCTTCCTCCTCTGTTTCCTCAGTCTCGGCAATAAAATCGTAGCCTTCGCCTTCAACCTCATTGCCCCTTCTTGGAACTACATATGTTGCAACAGGCTCTTCGGAAGGATCTGTCGATACGATCTTCTTTTCGATCTCATTCAAAGCTTCATTTGAGATCCTGCGCCTGTTAGCGCGCTTAATAGGTTCAATCAGAAGCAGAACTATACCGACCAAAAGGAGTACGACACTTACGATTATCAGGGTCGTGCTTACAGCCGTTTTCTTTGTTTTAGCCTTTTTGTGAATATCTATCCTTTTCATTATCCTGTCCCAAAAAGCAAACTTTTTTAATTTGATGCTTATTCATTATACTCCCAAACCGTGATATTATGTTATTCGCACGTCATTTATGTTACAGGGGGGTTACATGGATAGTTCGGTTTGGGACAAGGCTCTAAAAATTCTACAGTATGATCCGAATATCGACATCGTCACTTACGAGTCGATCCTCAGCAAGATGACTGTAGGCCACTCTGATGATATCCAGCTCGTTCTTGAAGCCAGAGACGAATATTCCCTGAGCATCGTTAAGAGTCAGAAGCTCGGCAAGACTATCGAGAATGCCATTAAGCTCGTTAACGGTGACAAACCGTGCGTTGTTAATTTTATCCTTAAGGGTGATAACAAAGCCCTTAACTCCACTGTTATCGGTACTACAAAATCACATAATGAGAACAAGAGCAAAGTCGTAACTTCAACCGGCCTTAACGGTGAATATACTTTTGCCAACTTCGTTGTAGGTGACTGTAACCGTTTTGCCCATGCTTCTGCAGTTTCCGTATCACAAAAGCCGGGCCAGAAGCAGAGAAACCCCTTCTTTTTATGGGGTAATTCAGGTCTCGGAAAGACCCATCTCATGAAGGCCATAGGTAATGCCATACTCGAGAATAATCCTGACAAGAAGGTTATCTACACGACTTGCGAGGCGTTCACCAATGCTTTTGTAAATACCATCGGCAAGCAGAATTACACGGAATTCCGCAACAAATACCGTTCTGTCGATGTCCTTTTGATCGATGACATCCAGTTCCTTATAGGTAAAGAAGGTGTCCAGACCGAATTCTTTAATACTTTTGAGGCACTTATCGAGAGCGGAAAGCAGATCGTAATCACCTGCGATAAAGCTCCTTCAAATCTCACGCAGCTCGACAACAGACTTACTTCCCGTTTCCAGGACGGTATCATGTTCGATGTCCAGCCGCCGGATTTTGAGACACGTAAGGCTATTTTCTTAAGCAAGGTCGAGAACGAGAATCTTCCTTTGTCTGACGAGATAATCGACTATGTCTGCGAAAACGTTACGACTAACATAAGACAGCTTAACGGTGCATTTAATACCATTTCTTCTTATGTAACCCTGGCTAACGGCGAGCTTACTCTGGATGACGTCCAGAAGATCCTCCTCCCTATTATCCAGCCTAATAAAAAGAAATATCTGACACCTGACATGGTCATCAGTGCTGTATCAAATTACTACGATCTGACACCTGACAAGCTCACTTCAAAGCTCAGAAGTGCTGAGATTTCAAAGGCACGCAACGTTGCAATGTTTATCTGCAGAGACTATCTCGAACTTAAATACGAGAAGATCGGACAGCTTTTCGGCGGACGTAAACATACGACTGTCATGCATGGTTGTGACAACGTTGATGAGGATCCTGAGACCAAAAAAGAGGCTGAGGCTATCTATAAGTCCATAATCTGATTTGAACATTTTTTGTTCTTATGTGCAAAACTTCCGGTAGATAGTCTGTAGACGGTTTGTGTACAAATGTAACAATGTTCAAAAGGGTATTATTCTGAACAATAATCAAATTGGTTTTATACATTGTACGGTCGTCAAAAACCTTTGAAAATAATGGTCTTCAGGCAGTTTTGAACATATAGACACGACATAATAAGACTAATAATAGCTAACTTTAAATACTGCAAAGGCAGCCGGCCGATATTAGTAAGATGTCCCTAAAATCGAACTTTGTAACACCGTTAAACTATACATTTTTAATAATATTAAGTGTATAATGTTTGAAATATTTTATATTAGTGGAAAGGCGGCACTTTTCAGATGAAATTTACATGCAGCAGAGATGACTTGGTAAATAACGTATCCATAGTTCAGAGAGCTGTTACAGCTAACAGTACAGTCAATATCCTTAACGGAATTCTCATAGAGGCATCAGATGACAATAAGATCAAGCTTACAGGTTATGATCTCCAGACCGGTATCGAAGCAGACGTAGAAGCTAATGTTACCGAGAAGGGTGCCGTTGTTATTGATTCTAAGTTCTTCGGAGACATCATCAGAAAGCTTCCTGAGCCTGAAGTTGATATCGTTTCCGACAGCAATTTCCAGACAACTATCAAGTGCGGACAGGCTGAATTCAAGATTGCCGGTCTTGATCCCGAACCGTTCCCGAAGATTCCTGAGGTTGACGAGAAGGAAGCAGAGAAGATCGTTATGGGCCAGAAGATGCTCAAGAACATGATCAACCACACGATCTTTGCCGTATCCAGAGATACTTCACGTCCCGTTCTTACAGGAAGTAATGTAGTAAGCGACGGTTCAGTTCTATCTGTTGTTTCCATCGACGGTTTCAGAATGGCTATCAACCGTGAAGACATGGGCAACGACTTCCCTAAGATCAATTACATCGTTCCCGGTAAGGCTCTTACCGAGATGAGCAAGATCTTAAGTGATGACGATGATGCAGAGATCAATATCTACACATCAATGCAGAATCTCCTTTTCGATATCGGCAACGTAAGAATGATCTCACGTCTTATCGAAGGTCAGTTCATTAATTTCGATTCCATCATTACAAAGAATCCTAAGACAGTCATCACTATTAACCGCAAGCAGTTCCTTGATGCTGTTGACAGAGCTTCACTCATCATCATGACTGACGACCGTAAGTGTCCTGTAAGATTCTTAAGCAATAATCCTTCAGAGCTTACTGTTCAGGCTACTTCAGCAAGAGGTAATCTCCAGGAGAATATCGACATCAGCCTTGAAGGCGATCTTATCGATGTTGATTTCAACTCAAGATATGTTCTCGATGTTCTTAAGAATATCGATGATGAGATCATCAGAGTTGAAGTAAACGGCGGTCAGGGACCCTGCATCATTAAACCTGTTGAAGGTGACAAGTACATTTATCTCATTCTTCCTATCAGAAGATAATGTTTATAAAAAGCATACATCTAGAAAATTTCAGAAATTACGGAAGGCTCGATTTGGACGTCGGGCCTTCTGTTAATATCTTTTACGGTAATAATGCCCAGGGAAAGACAAATCTTGTTGAAGGTATTTATGTCGCATCAAGCGTAACTTCACACAGAACAAGTAAAGATACTGATCTTATAAAATTCGGCGAAAACGAATATAAAGTAAGCCTGGATCTTATTGATGACGACGGTTCAGCATGTTCTTTGTCTTCCTGTTATTACACCGAAAAGTCTGAATTAAGCAGGAATGGAAGGCCCGGAAGAACATTGATAAGAGACAATGCACCTGCCGACAAGATCTCGGAATATATTGGTGTATGTAACATTGTTATCTTTGCTCCCGAAGACTTAAATATCGTCAAAAATGCTCCTTCATTCAGAAGAAAGTTCTTAAATACGCTGATATCCAAGATATCGCCTTCATATTTCAACCTTCTGAGCAATTACAGCAGGCTTCTGGCCCAGAAAAATGCACTTCTCAAGAGCATCAGATCAAGTGACAGCATGCCGTCTCTTGTAGATGAGCAGCTTAATTTCTGGGATTATTCACTTGCAGATCTCTCGGCAGAGATAATCCTAAAGCGATATAAGTTCGTAAAACTCATTTCAGACATTGCCTGCAGGCATCACGGAAGCATTTCAGGAGGCAAGGAAAACCTTTCTATAGAGTACAACACTATATTTGGCGTTGTAGGGGCCCTAGAAACGTTTCTTACGAAAAACAGTAAATATGACGAGTATATGAGTAAAGGCCTCTCAGAAAGCGATTATGGGCGAATTAAGGGCATTCTCTCTGATCTGGTCCTTGCCAAGCTGAAATCAGTACGTAATTACGACATAGATAAACATATTTCGTCTACCGGTATCCACAGGGATGATATCGTGATCAAGCTTGATGGTCTTGTCATGAAAAGCTTTTCTTCACAGGGCCAGCAGAGGACTGCTGCGTTGGCTTTAAAGCTCTCCGAACTGGAGATAATAAAGATGTTCGTCTCCTCTACCCCGATCCTGATCCTGGATGACGTATTCTCCGAACTTGATAAGACCAGGAGAATGAGTCTTGTATCGGCCATGAAAGGCGCCCAGATCTTCATCACATGCACGGACAAGAACATGATAGGCGAAGAGATAGACGTGATGCAGGGCGCAAATAAGGCGGCATTCTACCGCGTTGAGAGCGGCAATATCGAAGCTGAAGCCTGATTTTAGGACAGATTACACTAAAAAGCGGGCTGATTTCCTTTAATATAATATTATAATAAGCATATTATATTCCTAATTTATGATATAATTTATGGGTTAGAAGAGGATTTCCGGACGATTCGGAGGCTTAAAGTGTTCATTCATATCGGCAATGATCTCTCAGTACTTAAATCTTCGGTTACCTGCGTGGTCAATCTTGAGACCGTCCTCCCTTCCCAGAAGGATGTGTCTGACTTCCTAAACCGTGAGGATGAACAAGGCAGACTTCAGTATGTGACTGACGATATACCGAAATCATTGATAATAACCGATGATAAAACATATGTTTGTCCTTTATCTGCAAGTCTGATATTAAACAGACTGAATATTTCGGAAAACTTCTGAAAAACCTTAAATAACAGTGTTAAAAATGCAGCATTTCCGGGCATTTGACGGAATATGCCGCCAAGAATAGGAGTTTTTACATTTATGAAGGAAAACGACGAGAAGAATTTCAATTTTGAGGAGAATCAGGCCTCAAATGATGCTCAGGCACGCCCTTCAGGCGCAGTCGATCTCTACTTCCAGCCTGTTGAAGATGCTGATGACGACGAGCTCAAGAATCTTGCTGAGAACCCCAGAGCTTTGACTGAGGATTTTAAGGAAGAATCAATGGCTGACGTTCTTGCTGCAGAAGGCGATCAGGATAGTTTTGATACATCCAACAACAGCGAATACAGCGAAGATGATATTCAGGTCCTGGAAGGTCTTGAGGCCGTAAGAAAGAGACCTGGTATGTATATCGGTGATACCACATTAAGAGGTCTTCACCATCTTATCTATGAGATCGTTGCAAACTCTGTAGACGAAGCTCTTGCAGGACGCTGCGATACGATCGATGTAGTACTCGAAAAGGACGGTTCTGTTACAGTTACAGATAACGGTTCCGGTATTCCTGTAGGTAATCATCCGAAGCTTGGAATTCCTACAGTTGAAGTCGTTCACACAGTGCTTCACGCAGGTGGTAAATTCGGCGGCGGAGCTTACAGCATTTCGGGAGGTTTGCACGGCGTAGGTGCGTCTGTAGTTAACGCTTTGTCTGATCATATGAAGGTCCAGGTACGCCGTGAAGGCAATATCTATGAGATCGAATTTGAGAAGGGTAAAACAACGGTTCCTCTTCACATTGTTGGCAATTGTGATAAGAATGATACAGGTACGAAGACAAACTTTATTCCTGATAATTCCATCTTCCCTGACATCGTTTTCGACTTCGATTCAATGATCACACGTTACCGTGAAATGGCTTTCCTCAATAAGGAAGTTACAATAGATCTCACTGATGACAGAGGCTCTGAACCTGTTAAGAAGCATCTTCACTATGAGGGTGGTATCATCTCATTTGTTGAATATCTGAACCGTCATAAGGAAGCAATCAACACACCTCCTATTTACTTTGCTACAAAGCAGGGAGATAACTTCGTAGAGATCGCTCTGCAGTACAATGACTCTTATCAGGAGACTGTTTATACATACGCTAATAACATTGCTACACCTGAAGGTGGTACGCACCTTGTAGGCTTCCGTGCAGCAATGACAAGAGCTATCAATGATTATGCAAAGAAGTATAAGTTCATCAAGGACGGCGATGTTAAGCTTCAGGGTGAGGATACAAGAGAAGGTCTTGCAGCTATTATCTCTGTAAAGCTTCCTGATCCCCAGTTCGAAGGACAGACAAAGAGTAAGCTCGGTAATGCAGAGATCAGACCTATGGTTGACAGTGCGGTATATGAGAAGCTTGAAATCTATCTCGAAGAGCATCCTGATATCGCAAAGCTTATCATGGATAAGTGCCTCTCAGCTTCAAGAGCAAGAGATGCAGCAAAGAGAGCAAGAGAACTCACAAGAAGAAAGACTGTATTTGAGAATAACGCACTTCCCGGTAAGCTTGCTGACTGCCAGAGTGATGAGGCAGAGTTCTGTGAGATCTTCATCGTAGAGGGAGACTCCGCAGGCGGATCTGCAAAGCAGGGCAGAGAGCGTAAATATCAGGCTATCCTTCCTCTCTGGGGTAAGATGCTTAACGTAGAGAAGGCAAGAATCGATAAGGTCTATTCCAATGAGAAGCTCCAGCCGGTAGTTATGGCTTTGGGTGCAGGTATTGGAGATGAGTTCGATGAGACAAAGCTCAGATATCACAAGGTCATCATCATGGCCGATGCCGATGTCGACGGCTCACACATCAGAACACTTCTTCTCACATTCTTCTTCAGATACTTAAGACCTCTTGTTGAAGGCGGATATGTATATATTGCCTGCCCGCCGCTCTACAAGGTCTATAAGGGCGACGAAGCATATTATGCTTATGATGATAAGGAGATCGAAGAGATCAAGGTAGCTCATAAGTGGGAGAATCCTCTTATCCAGCGATTCAAGGGCCTCGGTGAGATGAGTTCAGAGCAGCTCTGGGATACAACAATGAATCCTGTTACACGTAAGCTTTTGAGAGTAACTCTTGCAGATGCCAAGGAAGCAGATGAGACATTCACACTCCTCATGGGCGATCAGGTTGAACCCCGTAAGGAATTCATCCAGGTCAACGCAAAGCTTGCAAATATTGACAACTGATATTTTCTTCAGGAACATACTTATGAACATAAAGCGGGTGCTGCCGGCCGGGTAGCGCCCGTTTTTATACATTCAGAAAAATTGTTCCACGTGGAACAATCAGGTTATGAACAAAAACTGAAATCCGTCAAAATCGAAAATGTTCCACGTGGAACATTGGCACTTTTGTATTAAAGATGACATATATTATTTCATATATAAATGATAGAATGAGTTTACTACATAGCTGAAAGTTTGAAAAGGAGTAAAAAATGGCAACAGTAATTGCTCTTGTAAATCAAAAAGGCGGTGTCGGAAAGACCACAACAGCCGTAAATCTGGCTGCCTTCCTCGGAAAGAAAAAGAAAAAGGTCCTTCTGATAGATATAGATCCGCAGGCTAATGCCACGAGCGGACTCGGAATCGACAAGCGTGAGCTTGAACAGACGGTTTATGATGTTCTCATCAATGACACACCCATAACAGACGTTATCTATGAGACAAATGCCGAGAACGTCGACATCTGCCCTACAAACATTAATCTTGCCGGTGCAGAGGTCGAACTAGTTACGGTAATCTCCAGAGAGCAGATCCTTAAGAATGCTATCGCTCCCGTAAGTGATGCATACGATTATGTAATCCTGGACTGCCCTCCTTCACTCGGCCTTCTCACGATCAATGCTCTCACTGCATCTGACAGACTGATCATCCCGATCCAGGGCGAGTATTACGCTCTTGAAGGACTCTCACAGCTGATGGACACGATTAATATCGTAAAGAAAAAGCTCAATCCCGAACTCGAGATCCTGGGCGTTGTTCTCACGATGTTTAACCTCAGAACACAGCTCTCAAGACAGGTAAAAGAAGAGACAGACAAGTACTTCGGCAGTAAGGTCTTTAAGACCGTAATACCAAGAAACGTAAGGCTTGCAGAGGCTCCGAGCCACGGTCTTGCCATCTGCGACTATGATAAGAATTCCAAGGGCGCCAGAGCATATGAGGCACTGGCAAAAGAAGTAATCAAGAGATCATAAAGGAGAAAAGATATGGCTACCAGAGGATTAGGAAAAGGACCCAAATCAGCACCTAAAAAGAAGGTTGTAGCAGCAAAGCCAGCTGCCAAAAAGACAACAGCTAAGACTGCATCAAAGAAGCCTGCAGCAGCTAAGAAGGCTCCGGCTAAGAAGGCAGCGCCTGCAAAGAAAACAGCAACAAAGAAACCCATTGCAAAGGCTCCTGCCAAGAAATCCGTCCCCGATAAGAAGACGGCTGCCGTTAAATCATTTGCGCCTAAGAAGGCAGCTCCTGCTAAGAAGACGGCTGTTAAGACGATCTCAGAAAGCAAGGCTATGGGTAGAGGTCTCGGTGCGCTTCTTTCATCTGACGGTATTCCTGAGAACAAGAGAGATTCCGTTGTAGATCTCAAGATCAACGACATCTCCCCTAATAACGGCCAGCCCAGAAAGAACTTCAACGACGATGCTCTTAATGAACTCGCTTCATCAATTGAAGAAAACGGCGTTATCCAGCCCATCATCGTTCAGCGCAAAGGAGAAGGCTACAGGATCGTAGCAGGCGAGCGCCGCTGGAGAGCAGCAAGGATTGCAGGACTTTCCGTAATCCCTGCAATCGTAAGAGATCTTTCCGATAAGGAGACAATGGCACAGGCTCTCATCGAGAATATCCAGAGAGAAGACTTGAATCCCATTGAAGAAGCTTCAGCAATGGATAACCTTCTTAAGACCCACAAGCTTACACAGGAACAGCTTGCTAAGAAGCTAGGCAAGCCCAGAGCTACTATCGCTAATACTCTCCGTATCCTTAATCTTGATGAATCACTCCAGGAATTCGTAAGCAGGGGAGATCTCTCAGAAGGTCACGCCAAGGCTATCCTCGCTCTTAAGGATAAGGAAGACCAGCGCAAGGTAGCTGACGTCATCATGGCACGCGAGATGAACGTAAGACAGGCTGAGGTTTTCGTTAAGAAGTATATCGAAGCCCAGAATAATCCTTCCGGCAAAAAGGCAGTAGAGCTTCCTGACATCCAGTTCACTTTGAGCACAAAGGAAGTTGAGACAAAGCTTAAGAAGCAGCTTGGCGCAAAGGTCAAAATCAAGGTCCTTGATAACTCCACAGGCCGCGGCCGTATCGTTATCGACTATAAGGACAACATGGATCTCGACAGACTTATCGAGTATCTCTGCAACTGATGTTATATCTTTAAGGTACTATATTTATATATAAGAGAAGCTTTTCAGACAGCTACTTGAAAAAGTCTTTCGGATTATGTATACTTAAGTGCCTTTAGGTATGGAGCTGTATCGAAGTGGTCATAACGAGGCGGTCTTGAAAACCGTTTGCCTTCACGGGCACCAGGGTTCGAATCCCTGCGGCTCCGCCAAAGATCTTAAAGCCCTTCCAATTTCGGAAGGGCTTTTCATTTGAGAACAAACGTTCTTTTAAATGGCTTTATGACGTGTTTTCGGGCATATTTATAAGGGAATTATCGGAAAAGCCCTTAAAATCAACATTTTTAAATAATATGTGGTACAATCTTCTTCTATCTGCACAGCGGTTCTGTGCATAAAACTCTAGAGGAGGAATTAACAATGGAAAAAGAAGAAGTATTGAAGGTGTACCGCCACTCTTTGGCACACATCCTTGCAAAGGCTGTAATCGAGTTATACGGCAAAGAGGTACAGTACGCGATCGGACCTGAGATCGAGGACGGCTGCTATTACGATTTTGTCCTTCCGAGAACAGTCACAGAGGAAGATTTCCAGACAATCGAAGACAAGATGCATGAGATCATCAAGAGAAGGGAAGACTGGACACGTAAGGTCATATCCCGTGATGAGGCTTTGGAACTCTTCAAGGATCAGAAGTTTAAGCATGAGCTTATTGTCGATCTGCCTGCAGACGAGACAATATCCATATATTACACGGGCGACGATTATGTAGATCTTTGCCGCGGACCTCACGTAGACAATTCACAGGAGCTTATGAGCGCTGCGTTCAAGATCAAGAACGTTTCCGGTGCTTACTGGAGAGGCGACGAGAAGAGAGACCAGCTCCAGAGAATCTATCTTTTCGCGTTCCCTTCAAAGGACGAGCTCAAGGCTCACCTTGCATGGCTTAAGGAAGCTCAGGAGAGAGACCACAAGAAGATCGGTACGGCTCTTGACCTCTTTATGTTCCGTGAGACAGCTCCCGGTATGGCTTACTGGCTCCCCAGGGGATGGATCCTCTATCAGGAACTCATGAAGTATTCACGTGAGATCCAGGGCGCACACGGCTACACGGAGATCTCCGCACCGCTTATCAACAATAAGAAGCTCTGGCTCATCTCCGGTCACTGGGCACACTATCAGAACAACATGTTCATCGTTCCCGGTATCACAAAGGGCGTTAATGCCACTGACGCTGTTCAGGGCGAAGAGGCTCCCGAGCAGTACGCCGTTGATGCTGAGGATACAATGGCAGCTAAGCCTATGAACTGCCCTAACGCCATGATGTCCTACAAGCGCACAATGCACTCATATAAGGAACTTCCTATCCGTTACAGTGAGTACGATGTACTCCACCGTAAGGAGAAGTCCGGCCAGATGAACGGTCTTTTCAGAGTTCAGGAGTTCCGTCAAGACGACGACCATACATTCGTTACACCTGACCAGATCAAGGACGAGATCAAGGACGTAATCGCTATTGCAGACGAGATCTACAAGACATTCGGTATCACATACAGAGCCGAGTTCTCAACAAGGCCTGACGACTTCATGGGCGATATCGAGTCATGGAACTCTGCTGAGGCTTCTCTCAAGGCTATCCTCGACGAGAAGTACGGTGACGGCAACTACGAGATCAACGAAGGCGATGGCGCATTCTACGGCCCGAAGATCGACCTTCAGATCAAGGACGCTCTTGGACGTGAGTGGCAGTGCGGTACAGTCCAGCTCGACTTCCAGCTCCCTCATAACTTCGAGCTCACATTCGTCGACAAGGACGGCGCACAGAAGATGCCTATCGTTATCCACAGAGCCATCTTCGGTTCTTTCGAGCGTTTTATCGGCATCATCACAGAGCACTTCAAGGGCGCTTTCCCGTTCTGGCTCAATCCTTATCAGGTTGCAGTCGTACCGATCAGACCTGAGCACAATGAGTATGCACAGAAGGTTGCTGATGCTCTCACAAAGGCCGGCGTAAGAGTCGAGTCCGACTTAACAGACGTTAACATGAGAGACAAGATCAAGAAGTTCAAGCAGATGAAGGATCCTTATATCCTCGTTGTAGGCGACAAGGAAGCTGCTGAGAACACAGTATCCGTTAACGTAAGAGGCTCCAACAAGCAGCTTCAGGGCGTTGCTCTCGATAAGTTTGTTGAACTCTGCAAAAAGCTCAATGCAGAAAGAACATTGGAGCTCCCTCAGGAGATCTGATCTTCGCTCAGACAAAACAAATAACAGGCGGCGTGGGATAAAAGTCCTGCGCCGTTTTTCATGCGATTTTCGATTAAATCCTGATAAGGGGACAATATATGTATATTTATCTTGAAATGATAGCGTAAGTCCCTTTAAAGCAATGACATCGTGATACTCACGATTGGCGTATTAATAGTTTCAATCATTGCTCTTTGTTTAAATACAAAGAAATAAGCCGCCCGTAGCCTGAAGAACTGGGGCGGCATTCCAAACCAATTTCTGAGGACAACCGTCTATTGAGTAATGCCTCATCTATGAATTCATTATATCCGCTTCATTTTTAACCGTCAATTCGGTTTTGGGGACTAAAACAGGCCTGAAACCCCATAAAACAGGGCAAAAACTTTGATTATCAAATTATCAAATTACACTTGCACGGCAGTTTGTGAGTGCATTTTTTAGGTAAAATTTGCAACGAATAATGACTTTATTTGAATATTCATTCTTGATATCATTCATACTGCTACAAAAGGGGGCGTATGAGACATGTATAAACAAGAAGGAACAAAAGTCGCCATTATCGGCGCAGGCGCGGTAGGATCTACAACCGCTTTCGCAATCGCAATGCAGCAGCTCTGCTCTGAGCTCGTTCTTATTGATGTCAATAAGGAAAAGGCTCTGGGTGAGGCACTTGATATCAGCCACGGACTTCCGTTCATCGGCGATATGTATATTCACGCAGGCGACTATTCTGACGTTAAGGATGCTGACTGCATCATCATCACGGCAGGTATCCCCAGAAAAGAAGGCGAGACAAGACTTGACCTTGCAAAGAAGAACGTCAAGCTTGCTCATGTCATTACAGACAGCATCATGGAGCACTACAACAAGGGTGTCATCATGGTAATCTCCAACCCTTGCGACCTCGTTACATATAAGGTTGCAGAGTGGTCCGGACTTCCTTCAAACAAGATCATCGGTTCAGGTACGAACCTTGACTCTGCACGTTTCAGAGTCCTCATTTCCAGAAAGCTTGGCGTTGACGTTAGAAACGTTCACGGTTATATCCTCGGCGAGCACGGCGAGACACAGTTCCCTGCATGGAGCCACACTCACGTTGCAGGTATGTCCATCGACGAGTACGCAGATGCAATCGGCGTACCTTTCGGTGAAGACGTTAAGGCTGAGATCGCTCAGAAGACAAAGTCTGCAGGCGCTGAGATCATCAAGCTCAAGGGCGCTACATTCAACGGTATCGCCGTAAGTGCTGCTACTCTCCTCAGAAGCATCACAGAAGACGAGCACACTATCAGAACAGTATCCGCAAGACTCAACGGCGAGTACGGCATCTCCGGTGTTACTCTCGACGTTCCTGCACTCCTCGGTGCTAACGGCGTTGATAAGATCATCGACATGCGTCTTACAGACGAAGAGTACGAGCTCCTCAAGAAATCTGAGGCAAATATGCGTGAGGCTATCGCTTCCGTAGAGGGCCTCTGATAGGGCGGATACTTGATGCGCCTTTGTTTTCGGGCGCGAAAAGGAAAAATCCCAAGTCCTGCACTTGTCCCAATAAGTGCAGGGCTTTTCATTTAATAAGAAGTAAGAATTTGCTATAATGTCGGGGGTAAAATCCCAAATAACTAACTTAAGAGGTTAATCTATGGAAATCAGTGCGGTTGTTATGGCGGCAGGTAAGAGCACGAGAATGAAGTCAAAGCATTCTAAAGTTGTGTTCCAGGTGTCGGGCAAACCGATCATTCAATGGGTAGCTGACGCTCTTCAGGAGGCAGGCTGCCAGGACCAGGTATATATAGTAGGTGAAGCACAGGCTGAGATTAGAAGCGTATTGGGCGAGAATGTCGCATACGTACTTCAGGAAGAGCAGAGAGGAACAGGCCATGCCGTAATGCAGGCTGCACCTTTCCTTGAGGGAAGAGACGGACTTACGATCGTTCTCCCCGGCGACTGCCCGATGGTATCGGCAGACACGATCAAGAAGGCTCTCGATGCTTTTGATTCAGCAGCTTCCAACTGCGCAGCGATCCTCATCACTGCTGAGGCTGACGATCCGACAGGTTACGGAAGGATCATCAGAGGCGAGGACGGCAACGTTCTCAGGATCGTAGAGCACAAGGACTGCACACCCGAAGAGCTCAAGTGCAAAGAGATCAACTCTTCGATGTATGTTTTCAGGACGCCTTTGCTTATCTCTGCTTTGGGCAGGATCGGCGCAAACAACGCCCAGAAGGAATATTACCTTACAGATACCATCGGAATCCTTATCGGTGACGGCTACACGGTAGGTGCGGTTGTCTGCGATTTCGATGACACAAGGGGAGTTAACGACAGAAAGCAGCTCGCCCAGGTAAGAGACATCATGAACCACAGGATCCTCGACCGCCATATGAAGAACGGTGTCGAGATCGTTGATCCCAATGCTACATGGATCCACCACGCGGTAGAGATCGGCCAGGATACTGTTATCCTGCCGGGCACGACGCTCATCGGCAACACAAACATCGGTGAGGACTGCATCATCGGCGAGAATACAAGAATCGACTGCTCTGATATCGGCGACGGCACGGTTGTTGATAACTCTATCGTTTCTTCAAGCACGATCGGCAAGGACTGCCGTATCGGACCTTATACGCACATCAGACCTGAATCCAGGATCGACGATCACGTAACACTCGGTGCATACGTTGAGGTCAAGGGTTCTGACATTGGCGAATATACGAGAGCACGTCACCTTACATACATCGGTGACTCGAAGGTAGGCCGCAACGTTAACTTCGGATGCGGTACCGTTACATGTAACTTCGACGGTCAGGACAAGGTCGGCTGCACGATCGAGGACAACGTATTCATCGGAGGCAACTCCAATATCGTATCCTCTGTCGTTCTCGGCAAGGACTGCTACATTGCCGCAGGCTCAACGATTACATCCGACGTTCCGGCGCTTTCGCTCGGTATCGGAAGATCAAAGCAGCTCAACAAGGAAAACTGGGTTGCAGACAAGAGCCGTATGAGAGGCGAGAATTATATCAGACTCGACGACAGACGTTCAGAGGTCTGATCATCCGGAAGGATCTTTATGTGGATAGTGGCCGGACTCGGTAATCCGGGAAAACAGTATATCTATACATGGCACAACATGGGCTATCTCGCTGTAGATATGCTCGCGGATAAACATGGCATTTTTCTCGGCAAGGAAAAGTACAAGGGCCTCTGGGGCAAGGGCAAGATTGCAGGACAGGACGTCATCATCATCAAGCCCACGACCTACATGAACAACTCAGGCGAGTGCCTGGTTGAGATCAGTAATTTCTATAAGGTCCCGCCGAAAAACATCATCACTGTTTACGACGATATCGACATTGCCAAGGGCACCATCAGGGTAAGGCCCAAGGGCAGTGCCGGCACGCATAACGGCATGAGATCCGTGATCCAGCTCCTTGGAACACAGGAGTTTCCGCGTGTCAGGATCGGCACGGGTCCGGTGCCTGAACACTGGGATCTCGTTAATTATGTTCTTTCCGAAGTGCCCGCAGATGACCGGTCACTCATGAACGACGCATTCGTAAAAGCGTGTGAGGCAGTAGAGGAGATCATCTCTAATGGATAAAAGCCTCACCGAACTCCTTGGAAGGATCGCATCCGACAAAGAGCTCGCCGCTGACTTTTCCACAAGTCTGAAAACGGGGAAGCATCTTAACATCACGGGCCTGTGCAACGAGCAGAAGGTCTATGTTGCGATGGCTCTGGCCCGTCTTAACGGCCGCAAGGCTGTATTCATCGAACCCGACAGCGCAAGGGCGCGTGTGACCGCATCTTACTGTGCGGCATTCACCGACGAGCCGGTTACCCTTCTGTCGCCCTCAGAATTGTCTCTCGTGAGCGCGGAGGCTTCTTCCAGAGAATTAGAGCTTAACCGTTCCGCGGCGCTCTCAGAGCTTGCCAGAGGCGAATACGGGGCTGCCGTAATAACGTCAGGTGCGCTACTTAACAAACTTGAACCCAAAGAAGTTTTCCGCAAGAGGATAATCGATCTTAAGGTCGGCATGGAAATGGAGCGCGACGAACTCGTCGAAAAGCTCCTTTTAAACGGCTACGAAAACGTCCCGCAGGTAATGGAAAAGGGCGAATTCTCAGTAAGAGGCGACATTGTCGACATCTATTCGCCGTCTTATACGGAACCCGTGAGAGTCAGCTTTTTCGATACTGAGATAGACCAGATAAAGACATTCGACAGGGAGACGCAGAGATCGACGGGCCAGCTCGAAGAGACTGCCGCAGTCCCTGCATCCGCATATGCTTTCCCTGAAGATAAGCGCGATGAGATAGCATCGCTCATTAAGGATCGTGTGCAGGAAGACCTCGCCAAGATGAACACGGCGACGAGGGAAGTAAGGCGCGCGGCAGAGCTTTTGTCCAGAACGGCAACGGGCGACGCTGAGAAGATCAGCAACGGAATCGAGCCTTCGGGCATCGCAAGATGGCTTGGGATCATACTCAAGGACTATCAGACCATAATAGATTACGTGAACGGCAGCGACGTCGTTTTCTTTGCCGACGAGATGGTCGACATCGATGCGCGCATGAATGCTTATGCGGGCGAATATGTGCAGCGCTGCCGCGACTCTTTTGAGATAGGTATCGCACCGACGTGTGCTCCGTCTGCCATGGTGAACATTTCAAAGCTCATGAGGGCATTAGACGGGCTGGATAACATTGTTACATTGTCCATGTTCCAGTCTTCCGGCAATGGTTTGCCTGGCGGAGTGCTTCATACGGTATCGGGCTTCCCGGCAGATAATTTTTCGGGCCGTGCGCAGGAACTTTCCGCACTTCTCAGGGAGAATAAGAACGTTTATCTTGTTGCCCACCACGGAAGGCGCTGGGAGCAGCTTAAGGAACGTCTGGCTGAATACGACTGCTTCACTGAGATAATCGACGCACCGCTCCCGGCGGGCTTTAACTATCCGCTTCTGGGAATCACCGTCCTGGGCGAACAGGAGTTATATGGATCTGAGCAGAAGCGCCCCGAAAAGAAGAAGGGCGGCAACAGGATCCAGTTCTTCAGTGAGATCAATCCGGGCGACTACGTAGTTCACGACAAGCACGGTGTCGGCCGTTACGAAGGTCTCGTCAACATGAGGGTCGGTGAGATCCGCAAGGACTACCTGAAGCTGACTTATGCAAAGGGCGAGACGCTTTATATCCTTCCTGAGAATCTGGATTCGCTTCAGAAATACGTCGGCCCGGGCGAGAAAGAGCCGAAGCTCTCAAGGCTTGGCGGTGACGAGTGGAAGAAGTCCGTATCGCGTGCAAGGGATGCGATTAAGAAAGTTGCATACGACCTTTTGAAGATCTATGCCGCAAGAAGCGTAAACAAGGGCTTTGCGTGCGCGCCGGACGATGAGCAGCAGAAACTTTTCGAAGCCAAATTCCCGTTCGTTGAGACTGACGACCAGCTCCGCGCGGTACATGAGATAAAGACAGACATGGAATCCGAGAGACCGATGGACAGACTCCTTTGCGGAGACGTCGGATTCGGCAAGACGGAAGTTGCATTCAGGGCAATGTTCAAGGCGGTCATGAACGGCAGACAGGTAATAATGCTCGCGCCAACGACACTCCTTGCGCAGCAGCACTACGAGAACTTATCCCGCAGATTAAAGGGCTTCCCGGTAAACGTCTGCATGCTCTCAAGATTCGTCTCGCAGGCGCAGATAAAGCAGAATCTCATTGATATCGAGAGCGGCAAGATCGACATCATCATCGGCACCCACAGGGCGCTTTCAAACGACGTAAAACCGCCGCATCTGGGCCTTCTCGTAATCGACGAGGAACAGAGATTCGGCGTCAACCACAAAGAGAAGATCAAGTCCATGAAGACTGACGTCGACGTACTTTCTCTGTCAGCAACGCCTATCCCGAGAACGCTCCACATGTCGCTTTCAGGTATCAGGGACATCTCTGTTCTTGAGGAAGCGCCTTTTAACAGGCGTGCGGTACAGACATACGTGCTTGGCTACGACGAGCAGATCATCGTCCAGGCGTGCATGCGTGAGATTGCAAGAGGCGGCCAGATCTTCTATCTCTACAACAGGACATCAGACATTGATAAAGTTGCCGACAACCTCGCGAAAGCGATGCCAGGCGTGCGCGTCACTTATGCACACGGCCAGATGCCCGAAAACGGCCTTGAGGCAGTAGTCACTGACTTCGTCGAAGGCAAGTACGATATCCTCGTCTGCACGACCATCATCGAAAACGGCGTCGACATGCCGAACGTAAACACCCTGATTGTCGAGAACGCCGACCGCTTCGGCCTCGCGCAGCTCTATCAGATCAAGGGCCGTGTCGGCCGTTCAGACAGACAGGCATACGCTTACATCACATATAACGCCGACGCACCCCTTAACGAGGAAGCCTCGAAAAGACTCAACGCCCTCCGTGAATTCACCGAACTCGGTTCAGGTGTCAGGATCGCCATGCGTGACCTTGAGGTAAGAGGCGCAGGCAGTCTTTTGGGCGCCGAGCAGCACGGCCAGATGGACGTCATCGGTTATGAACTATACTGCAGGCTCCTTGATGAGGAAGTCCGTCTTCTCAAGTCCGGCAAAGACGAAGTTCTTGATACTGATGTGCTTACGGGACATTCAGAGAGCGCCGAGAAAGGCTTTACGGTTGAAGTCGATTATGACGCATACATTCCTTCTTCCTACATCCAGGACGAGGCGGCCAGGATGAGCTGCTACAGACGTATCGGCGACATCTCAAGCTTCGAATCTTACAGCGACTTTATCGACGAAGTCACCGACCGTTACGGCGATGCACCTTCAGAAGTCTATATCCTCTCGGGTGTCTCTCTCATGAGATCTCTGGCAGGCACGTTGGGCTTTACCAAAGCATCCATAAAGAACGCCGGAGTAAGGCTTTATCTCAACCCGAACCTTCAGATAGACATGCAGGCATTAGGCGCTTTGATGAGAGATCATTTCTATGGCGCTAGAGTAACGATCAACGCGACAGGAAGCATGCCCTACATGCTTTTCAAGCCGTCTTCCGTAAAACAGGATAAGACGGTAACAGAGATCATCGGCCTTCTCCGGATCCTTGATGAGAACCGGACACCTGAAGACAAGTCCGAATCTGATAAGGTATAATACTCAGAGTTTGAATGCTCCAATAGTCTAATGGATAGAATGGCGGTTTCCGGTACCGCAGATGCGGGTTCAATTCCTGCTTGGAGCGCCAATGTAATATGGCTTTTGCAACGTACGGACAGTAATTTGCCTGCGGCAAATTAACTAGTTGCAAAAGCCATTTTTATTGGCGTCAGAGAGGGAGATTGCGGCAAATTAACTAGTTGCAAAGGTCTTTTAACTTGGCGGCAGAAAGGGAAACCTTCTGCAAATTAACTAGTTGCAAAAGCCGTTTTTATTGGCGTCAGGGAGCCGGATTACCTTAAAAATCTGTTATCGCGGACATCTAATTTCTTGCAGGTTCTTGTCGGTAACGGTCTTTACACCTATCGATACTGATCGCAACCTGCCTGAACACCCAAAACAGATCAGCCGGCTGCAGTCAAGGCCTTAAAGCATTCGTCAGAATGTGCCGCAGGCAGCCTTGACGGCTTTAAGGCTGATCTGTACAAAGACTCTGGCAGGTTGCGATGGGTTGGTCTCCAAAAATTAGAAGTAGCTTTTTAACTTGGCGGCAGGGACATGATCCATTTTCGAAGATGTGCATGACCCCATATGCAATTGTTTGCTCAAAAAAAGGCCAACAATTGCATAAATCGGTGTTTTTGTGCAATTGTTGCCCTGAAAAATGATGAACAATTGCATTCGATCCATTTTCGAAGCCATGCATAAAAGCGTGTATGCCGCAATTTGATCGAAAGTGGCCAAAAATTGCATAAACTGGCGTTTTTGTGCAATTTTCGCCCTGAAAATGAGAAAAAGCGGCATACGGTCTGATGCCGAAGTGAAGCTGTGCATAATGCCGCCCGCACACAAAAAAATCGTTGAGAAAGCCCCGAATTTATTGACGTTTATGGCCACACCTTGTATAATGACCGAGTTTTATGAAGACATAAAATATCAAGCATAGACGAAGTTTATCAGAGTCTTAGGTGATTTTACGGACCACTCCATGACGGAGTTAAGGCCATACGGACAGCCGGGTCCACTGCCGATGATCGGATTTCCGATCTATTGATTGAGTTAAAAGCTCAGTTTTATAAGTTGGTTACTTTATAACCGAATGCGTGACTTACGCAAACTTGTGAAATGGTCAATAAGAGTAGTAAAAGTAGTATTGCTATATAGACTCTGCCTGATATTCTTCATTCCGGTGCCAGAGGACACCTGTATGGGGATAAACGAAGGTAATATTGTAAATCAGACGCAAGTTGTGTAATTACACAGCTTGCGTTTTTTGTTTGAGGTGGACTATGGAAAGACCTGAAATTGATCAGACACGTGCCCCGATCTATGAGGCGCTTGAGAGATTTCGTGAAATGCGCGTTGTTCCTTTCGACGTGCCGGGACATAAGCACGGTAAGGGCAACCCGGAGCTTACGGCGTTTCTTGGTGAGAAGTGCGTAGGCGTCGACGTTAACAGCATGAAGCCTTTGGATAACCTTTGTCATCCGATATCGGTTATCCGCGAAGCTGAGATCCTTGCTGCAGATGCGTTTGGCGCAAGCCATGCGTTTCTTATGGTTGGCGGTACGACGAGCTCTGTACAGAGCATGGTGCTGTCATGCTGCAAGCACGGCGATAAGATCATCCTGCCGAGAAATGTGCATAGAAGCGTTATCAATTCCCTTGTCCTTTGTGGCGCGATCCCGGTATACGTTAATCCGGAAGTTGACTGCCGTCTGGGTATATCTCTCGGCATGAGCCGCGACCAGGTCAGGAAGGCCATTGAAGAGAATCCCGATGCGGTTGCAGTACTGGTCAACAACCCGACTTATTACGGTATCTGCAGCGATATACGCGCGATTGTAAAGATGGCTCACGAAGCGGGCATGCTCTGCCTTGCAGACGAAGCTCACGGAACGCACTTTTATTTTGGCGATAACATGCCTGTTTCCGCAATGAAGGCAGGTGCCGACATGGCTGCGGTCTCAATGCATAAGAGCGGCGGAAGCCTTACGCAGTCAAGCCTTTTGCTCATCGGCGAAAACGTAAGCGAGAGACACGTAAGACAGATCATAAACCTTACGCAGACAACGTCAGGCAGCTATCTTCTCATGTCGAGCCTTGATATCAGCCGCCGTAATCTGGCACTCCGCGGCAAGGAAGTTTTCCGCAAAGTCGTCGAGATGGCTGAGTATGCCAGAGAAGAGATCAATGCTGTCGGAGGTTATTATGCTTACGGCAGGGAGCTTATCAACGGCGATTCGATCTTCGATTTCGATCCTACCAAACTCAGTGTACATACAAGAGACATCGGCCTTGCGGGCATCGAAGTTTACGACATCTTAAGAGATGAATATGACATCCAGATCGAGTTCGGTGACATCGGTAATATCCTCGCATACCTCTCGATCGGTGACAGGATGCAGGAGCTCGAAAGACTCGTCAGCGCATTAGCTGAGATCAAGAGAAGATACAAGAAAGATCCGGACGGACTTTTGAGTCAGGAATACATCGATCCCGAGGTTGTCTGCAGTCCCCAGGAAGCTTTCTATTCACAGAAGAAGAGTGTTCCGATCAACGAGAGTTCGGGCTTTGTCTGCAGCGAGTTCGTTATGTGCTACCCGCCGGGAATCCCGATCCTTGCGCCGGGTGAGAGGATCACTGAAGACATAATCAATTACATCCAGTACGCAAAGGCGAAGGGATGTTCCATGACAGGTTCGGAAGATCCGGATATTAATAACATTAACGTTTTGGTATAAGGAGGAATGGGCTTTGAATTTGTGGTTCAGCGAATATCATGCACCTGACGTAAGACACAGTCTGCGTGTCACAAGGCATCTTTATTCAAGCAAGAGCGATTATCAGCAGATCGATATTTTCGATACGCCGGAATTCGGCAAGGTTCTGGCACTCGACGGAGACGTAATGCTGACCGAGCGCGATGAATTCATTTACAACGAGATGATCACGCACATTCCGATGTCCGTTCATCCCAATGTCCAGGACATTCTCGTTATCGGCGCGGGCGACGGCGGCGTTGTTAAGGAGCTCACAAGATACGAGAGCGTTAAGCGCATCGACCTTGTTGAGATGGATCCGCAGGTTATCGAAGCGTGCCGCACATACCTTCCCGAGAACGCATGCAAGCTGGACGATTCACGCGTGCATATTTATTTCGATAACGCGCTTAGATTCATAAGACGTTCGACGGACGAGTACGACCTCATCATCGTTGACTCCAACGATCCGTTCGGACCTTCCGAAGGTTATTTCACAAGAGAGTTTTACGGAATCTGTTATAACGCGTTAAGAAGCGACGGCATCATGGTAAACCAGCAGGGAAGCCCTTTCTATAAGCACGATGCCGAGGCGATGCAGAGAAGCCACAAGAGGATCGTAAACACGTTCCCGATCAGCCGAGTGTATCAGGCGCATATCCCGACATACGCTGCAGGCTACTGGCTTTTCGGTTTTGCGAGCAAGAAGTATCATCCGATCAACGACTTTGATGCGGAGCGCTGGAAGAGCCTGCACCTGAGCACGAAGTACTATACGACAAAGCTCCATATCGGTTCATTCTATTTGCCCGCATATCTTGAGAAAATGCTGATGGAGGTGGAAGCGTGAACAAAAATGTAGAGACATTTATCGGCTGCGACAGCAATTACGAAGAATCGAAGATCGTCCTGTTCGGCGCGCCTTTTGATTCCACGACGAGCTTCAGGCCCGGCGCGAGATTCGGAAGTTCCGCCATACGTCACGAGAGCTTTGGAATAGAGACTTACAGCCCTTATCAGGACAAGGACCTGACAGATCTTAAAGTCTTCGACTGCGGCGACCTGGAGCTCTGCTTCGGCTCTCCCGAAGATGCGCTTAAGGACATCGAAGAGCAGGCTCGTAAGATCGTAAATGACGGCAAGCTGCCCATCATGCTCGGAGGCGAACATCTTGTTACTTTTGCAGCGGTAAAAGCTGTTTTCGAGAAGTACCCGAAAATGCACATCATCCATTTTGATGCGCATGCGGATCTGAGAGACGATTATCTCGGTGCTAAATTAAGCCACGCGTGCGTCATCAGAAGATGCTATGAGCTTGTCGGCGACGGCAGGATCCACCAGTTCTGCATCAGGAGTGGTGACCGCGAGGAATTCCGTTTTGCAGACGAGCACACGGACATGCACAAGTTTGATTTCGACGGTCTTACTGAACTCGCCACCGAACTTAAGTCAGATAATCTTCCGGTCTATTTCACGATCGATCTGGACTGCCTCGATCCGTCCGTTTTCTGCGGCACCGGAACACCCGAGGCTGGCGGCGTGAACTTCAAGGAACTGCTTAATGCGATCCTTGAAGTAAGCAAGACGAACATAGTCGGCGCGGACCTCAACGAACTCGCGCCCATGCTCGATATCAGCGGCGCTTCGACCGCAGTGGCGTGCAAGGTTTTAAGGGAATTGATCCTTTCCATAAATACATAAAAAGGAGAACGATAAATGAGCAGAGTATTAGTAATCGGATGTGGCGGAGTTGCAAATGTTGCGATCAGAAAATGCTGTCAGGCAGATGATGTTTTCACGGAGCTTTGCATCGCAAGCCGTACCAAGTCAAAGTGCGACGCGCTTGCAGAAGCATTGAAGGGCAAGACAAAGACGGTAGTTACGACTGCACAGGTAAACGCTGACAGCGTTGATGAATTAGTTGCGCTGATCAATTCATACAAGCCGGATCTCGTAATGAACATCGCGCTTCCTTACCAGGATCTTACCATCATGGACGCATGCCTTATCTGCGGCGTTAACTACATGGATACTGCAAACTACGAGCCTGAGGATACAGACGATCCGGAGTGGCGCAAGATATACGAGAAGAGATGCAAAGAAAAGGGCTTTTCTGCTTACTTCGATTACAGCTGGCAGTGGGCATATAAAGAGAAGTTCGAGCAGGCAGGTCTTACTGCGCTTCTTGGCTGCGGCTTCGATCCCGGCGTAACACAGGCTTACTGCGCATACGCTAAAAAGCACGAGTTCGATACGATCGACACCATCGATATCTTAGACTGCAACGGCGGCGACCACGGCTATGCTTTCGCTACAAACTTCAACCCTGAAGTCAATCTCCGCGAAGTATCCGCTCCCGGCAGCTACATCGAAAACGGCAAATGGGTAGAGATCCCTGCGATGAGCATCAAGAGAGAATACGATTTCGATTCCGTCGGCATGAAGGACATGTATCTTCTCCACCACGAAGAGCTTGAGTCTCTCGCCGTAAACATTCCTGAAGTTAAGCGCATCCGCTTCTTTATGACGTTCGGTCAGAGCTATCTTACACATATGAAGTGTCTCGAAAACGTCGGCATGCTCTCAACAACACCGATCAACTTCGAAGGCCACGAGATCGTTCCGATCAAGTTCCTGAAGGCGCTTCTTCCTGACCCTGCAAGCTTAGGCCCCCGCACACACGGAAAGACAAACATTGGCTGCATCTTCACAGGCAAGAAGGACGGACAGGACAAGACTTATTACATCTACAATGTCTGCGATCACCAGGAGTGCTACAAGGAAGTCGAGAGCCAGGCGATCAGCTACACAACAGGCGTTCCCGCTATGTGCGGTGCCATGATGCTCCTCACAGGAAAGTGGACAGAGAAGGGCGTTCACACAGTTGAAGAATTCGATCCGGATCCGTTCATCGAAGCACTCGATAAGTACGGCCTTCCCAAGCGCGAATCTCACGCACCCGTACTGGTTGAATGATGGCCATGAACGAGATCTTTTCCGGGCTCGAAAATGTTATAAACGGTGACGGCATCAAGGCTTTGAAAACACCTTGTTATGTTATCGATGAGAAGATACTTCTGCACAACGCTGAGGTGCTCTCATCGGTTATGTCACACACCGGATGCAGGATCCTTCTTGCGCAGAAAGCATTCTCGAATTACGATTTCTATCCGCTTCTTTCAAAGTGTCTTTCAGGCACCGAAGCAAGCGGTTTATTTGAAGCTCGCCTCGGCAAAGAAGAGATGCCCGAAGGCGAGGTTCATGTCTTCTGCGCTGCATACAGGGACGACGAATTCGATGAGCTTTTAAAGTACGCTGACCACATCGTTTTCAACTCGATCAACCAGCTTAAAAAGTTCGGTGTGACAGCAAAGCTGAACGGCAAGAGCGTAGGCCTTCGTATCAACCCTGAATGCTCCACGCAGGAAGGCCACGAGATATATGACCCATGCGCAAAGGGAAGCCGCCTGGGCGTCACCAGGGCTGTCTGGGATAAGGACATGACTCATGAACTGCTGGAGCTTTTAGACGGTCTTCATTTCCACACTCTCTGCGAGCAGGATTCAGATGCGCTGGAGATTACTTTGAAGGCGGTTGAAGAGAAGTTCGGAGACGTTCTTTCACGCATGACATGGCTCAACATGGGCGGCGGACATCACATCACAAAAGCTGATTACGACGTTGCAAGACTCGAGAAGCTTCTCGTATATGCGCATGACAAGTGGGATGTCCAGGTCTATCTTGAACCCGGCGAAGCAGTTGCATTAAATGCTGGATACTTTTTAACTCACGTACTCGACGTGGTCGAAAACAACGGCGTTAAGATCGCAATCTTAGATGCCAGTGCGGCATGCCACATGCCTGATGTCATTGAGATGCCTTATACGCCGCCGCTTCTGGATGCTGACAGCGGCTGCAAAAAGCCTTTTATATATCGCCTTGCTGGTCCAACGTGTCTGTCGGGCGACGTTATCGGCGAATATGGTTTTGATCGCGAACTTGATCCTGGCGACATGCTCGTTTTCGGCGACATGGCGATCTATACGACATGCAAGAATAATACCTTTAACGGAATGCCGCTGCCGGATATCTACAGGCTTGGGGCCGATGGTGTTTTCGAAAAGCTGACAGACTTCGGGTATAAAGATTTTAAGTACAGGCTGGGCAGATCGTAATTATGCAAACCACAATGTGCAATTGTTTGCGAAAAAAACGGCCAACAGTTGCACAAAAATGCGATTTTGTGCAATTGTTGCCCCTAAAAAACGCTAACAGTTGCATAACAGGTTTTTTATACAAACAAAAGCGGGGTGTCTCGAAAGCGAGGCACCCCTTTTACCGTTCCACGTGGAACTTTAATTATTTCTTCAGGTAATCTATAACGGCCTGGATGATCTCAGGACTCGGATAGCCCTGATTATCGCGCCCTTCGATACCGTAGACGATCGCATATGCGAAGTTGTCTGCCATGCACTCTTCAGGGTCTACGACATAGCCGGTGTTCTCACCGAAGATCTCATAGAAATTGGAAGTCTGGGCAGGTGTGTAGTAGGTGTCTCTGCCGTCGATCGGAATAAGTGCGGTCTCACTGCAGGAGAAGAATGTAGACTGTGATTCAGCAAAATGCTGTGTGGTGATAAAGTCCGTAAAGCACGGGACTTCTTCGCCGTCGATGATGAAAGTCGCATATGAGTCGTGATGCTCAACATCAGGGTTTGTGATGTGATACTCGAAAACGCTTGCGGGGATCTCAAAATCTGAATCCGTGACCGTGAAGTTGATGATCGAATACATGTCTGCCCTGAATTCAGGATTATTTCTTGTAAGGCAGTGGAAGATCTCGTGGCAGATCAGCTCATCAGCCAGCTGCGCGGTCTCAGGGAAGACGCTCATTAAAGAATACGCAGAGATGATCTTTGCGTTCAGATAGATCTGTGTACCATGGGTGTAACCGCTGGCGCCGAGTTCTTCGTCCATAGTGGTCTTGATGAAAACGATCTCATCAAGTTCAGGCAGTTCATAACCGTTCTTCTCAAGAGTCTTCTCGATGTTCTTAATACGGCGGTTGATGAAAGATTTTTCGGCAGCGGTGAAGTCCTGCACCTGCTCTGCAGCAAATGCTTTATATTCTTCCATTGTCGCGCCGGTCTTCTGCATCTTATAATCAAGATCATTCTGCGAGAAGTGGCTATAGTAATTATCCTCGTTGGCGAGCATCAGCTCGCGACCTTCTTCAGCAGATGCAAAACGGTGCGGAATATGTACGCGCTTTTTCGAAGTGCAGGAACAAAGCGCACCTGCTACGATGGCGATTATAGCTACAACAGATATAACTTTTTTAAGTGACATTGATCTATCCCCAATACTATTTTTTACGGCTAAATTGTACATATAATTTTGATTAACGCAAATCTGAGGCAAGCTTGATTATAAGGACAATTTAGAAGACATTCGTTGACTGCTTTTATACTCGATGTTAGAATTACTTCAGGGTAGCACGGTCTGCAGAGACGGTCGCTTCCGAAGTAGGAAAAATATTACCTCACTTCAGGATTCGTGGTCTTGGGTGAGGTTTTTATTTGCGTTTATATCTGGAGTCCAGATACGCAAATAATTTCAGCAACAGGGAGACGACACCGACCAGCAAGCCGATCAAGGTTATCACCAGAGAAATAATCTCATAGTCTGTCACTTACTCTAACCCTCCTTTCTTTAGTACTCTCTCAGGAAAACCTAAGATGTAGATAAATACTCGGAAGGCAACCGCCCCCATTAAGCAGGCCGTGCTAATAATATTGTATCAGAAACAAGAACAAATGTTCTTCGATTAATGGGACAAAAAGCTCTTGAACTTATGGATATGTTAGTGTAATCTTCTTTTCGAAAATTGAATACGGAAACGGGAGCTTGTATACAGGCTGAGAGGGAGGTGCGACCTTCGACCGAGAACCTGATTTGGATAATGCCAACGTAGGGATGCTTAACACAGAGTGTTTTGAAGGGAGTTGTCAGTGATCAGGCAGCTCCCTTTTTCGTGTCCGGAAGGAGACAAAAATGAAAAGATACAATGTGTTGAGACTGTCGGTAATGGCGCTTCTGATCGCGATCGGAGTTGTGATCTCGCCGCTTTTGAGGATCGAGGGAATGTGCCCGATGGCGCATCTGATCAACATCACCGCTGCAGTTTTATTGGGCCCTGTTGATGCGTTTCTTGTTGCGCTTCTTATAGGCATCATCAGGATGTGCGTGATGGGCATTCCGCCGCTCGCGCTTACGGGTGCGGTGTTTGGCGCGCTGCTTTCAGGAATACTTTATAAAGTCAGCAAGGGTAAGATCTGGGCTGCCGTTTTGGGCGAGATCGTCGGAACGGGAATAATCGGTGCGATCGTATCTTATCCGGTCATGACTTACATCTGCGGTAGAGAAGGCCTCGGATGGTTTTTCTACGTGCCGTCTTTTACGTGCGGCACCCTGATCGGCGGAAGCATCGCGGCAATCCTTTTGTACAGACTCCAGCATGTCGGAGTGCTTAAGAAGATGCAGCATAAGATTATTGCGGGAGGTGCTTTATGGAAAAAACAGACAGAGCACAAACCTGCCTGATCCACTGCATAACCAATCCGATATCGATCAACCAGACAGCAAATGCTGTCCTTGCTCTGGGTGCCAAGCCGATCATGGCTGAGCACCCTTCGGAAGTTGAGGAGATAACAAAGACCGCGTCTGCTTTGCTCATAAATCTCGGCAACATCTCAGATGTCAGGATGACGTCCATGAAGATCTCTCTCAAAGCCGCAAATAACAAGGGAATTCCTGTCGTTCTTGATGCAGTAGGTAGCGCGTGTTCCGCACTTCGAAAAAGCTTCGTAAGAGATCTTATTTCCGAAGGCAGATTTGCAGTCATTAAGGGAAACTATTCCGAGATCTTAGCGATAGGAAATGATGCATATAAAGACATCGGTGTCGATGCGAAAACAGGCATTGATGAAGAAGCTGTCCGCCGTGCAATCTTAAAGATTTCCTCTGATACAAACGCAATTGTCCTTGCTACCGGAAAGGCAGATCTTGTAGGCTTTGAAGGCTCGGTTACTGAAGTTAACGGCGGCACTGAAATGCTTTCATCAGTTACCGGAACAGGATGCATTTTAGGAGCTGTTATCGCGACTTATCTTGCACGCGAAAACACTTTCCAGAGCGTTGTTGATGCGTGCGGATTTTTCAAGATGTGCGGTGAAGATGCAGCGCGAATAGCAGACGGAACAGGAACATTTATGGTGAAACTTTTAGATGCAATGAGCGAAAAGAAAATCAGCTTCGATCCCACAATGTATTTCATCACTGACAGCACTATATATGAGGAAGACGAATTTCTTGCAAGAGTGAAATCTGCTTTGGAAGGCGGAGTTACTTTGATCCAGCTTCGCGAGAAAAACAGATCGACACGTGACTACATAAATCTTGCAAAGAAAGTCCATGCACTTACAAGCGAATACAATGTGCCGTTAATCATCGATGACAGGGTAGATGTCATGCTCGCGTCAGGTGCTGAAGGTGTGCATGTCGGCGCTGAGGATATGCCTGTAAAACAGGCAAGAAAGTTAATCGGTAACAACAAGATCCTTGGTGCCACCGCGAAGACTGTTGAAGCAGCTCTGAAAGCATACGAAGACGGTGCTGATTATCTTGGTGTCGGAGCGATATATCCGACCACGACCAAAGTCAAAACAGTTCTTACTTCAACTGAAACTCTGGATGCGATCACAAAGGCCGTGCCGATCCCGGTAAATGCGATCGGCGGACTTAACAGCACTAATCTCGGTGTGCTCAAAGGCATTGATATTGCAGGCATCTGTGCGGTGTCGGCGATCATGAAAGCAGCAGATCCGAAGCTTGCCGCTGAGGAGCTTAAAGATGCATTTGAAGACTTAAGGAGAAGCCGATGAAAAAGGTTTTGACCATTGCAGGAAGCGACTGCTCGGGCGGCGCCGGAATACAGGCAGATCTTAAGACGATGCTCGCAAACGGCGTGTACGGAATGTCAATAATCACTTCGCTTACTGCGCAGAATACAACGGGCGTCAGATCAATACAAAACGCCACAGGAGACTTCCTTAAAGACCAGATAGATTCTGTGTTTGAAGACATCGTTCCCGATGCGGTAAAAACAGGCATGATCCCAAGCAAAGAACTGGTAGAAGTTATTGCTGAAAGAATGAAGTTTTATAACGTGAAAAAACTTGTTGTCGATCCTGTCATGGTTGCAACGAGCGGCGCAGATCTGTCTAACAGTGAGAGCGTGAACGCGTTAAAAGAAAAACTTATTCCGTTAGCAGCGCTTGTTACTCCGAACGTGCCAGAAGCAGAAGTGCTCTCAGGCATGAAGATAAATGCAGAAGATGACATGAAAAATGCCGCAGAAAAGATAAATAAAGAATGCGGGTGTTCGGTGCTCATCAAGGGCGGTCATTCGGAAGAAAACGCAAATGATGTTTTGTACCACGACGGTGAGTTTTATGTTTTCGCGATGAAGAAAATAGATAACGAAAACACGCACGGAACGGGGTGCACTTTATCAAGCGCTATCGCGTGCAATCTTGCAAAGGGAATGGACGTTCCGCAGGCAGTAACGCGCGCGAAAGAATACATCACGGAAGCAATAGCATCAGGCCTTGATCTGGGTCACGGAAGAGGACCGTTAGATCACGGACACGACTTAAAAACCAAATACAAAATATGAGGAGAATACACATGGAAAGAACTTACAAAACACAGATGGAAGCAGCCAGAAAAGGCATCGTTACACCCGAGATGAAGACCGTTGCCCAGAAGGAATACAGGACAGAAGAAGAGATCCGTAACTGGGTTGCAGAAGGCAAGGTCGCGATCTGTGCAAATAAGAATCACAAGTGCATCGATCCTGAGGGTGTCGGCTCAATGCTCAAGACAAAGATAAATGTTAATCTCGGCGTATCGCGCGACTGCAAGGATTACAACATCGAGATGCAGAAGGTTAACGCCGCTGTTGAGATGGGCGCGGATGCCATCATGGACCTCTCATCACACGGTGACACGATCCCTTTCAGACGCAAGCTTACTTCAGAGTGTCCTGCCATGATCGGCACCGTTCCGGTCTACGATGCGGTAATTCATTATCAGAGAGATCTCGCGACGCTTACTGCAAAAGATCTCATCGACGTTGTAAGGCTTCATGCTGAAGACGGCGTTGATTTCGTAACGCTTCACTGCGGCATCACAAGACACACGATAGACCAGATCAAGAAGCACAAAAGAGAGATGAACATCGTATCCAGAGGCGGCTCCCTGATCTTTGCATGGATGTGCATGACCGGAAACGAGAATCCTTTTTACGAATACTATGACGAGATCCTCGACATCTGCAGGGAATACGATGTAACGATCTCTCTTGGTGACGCTTGCCGTCCGGGATGCCTTGCTGACGCCAGCGATGTCTGCCAGATAGAAGAACTTGTAAGACTCGGCGAGCTCACAAAGCGCGCGTGGGAGAAGGACGTGCAGGTCATGGTAGAGGGCCCTGGGCACATGCCGATGGACCAGATCGAAGCAAACATGAAGATCCAGCAGAGCATTTGCATGGGCGCGCCTTTCTACGTTTTAGGACCCCTCGTAACTGACATCGCACCCGGATACGATCACATCACTTCCGCAATAGGAGGCGCGATCGCAGCCGCTTCAGGCGCCGCTTTCCTTTGCTACGTAACACCTGCCGAGCACCTCGCTCTTCCCAACGTTGACGACGTTAAGCAGGGTATCATCGCATCCAAGATCGCTGCCCATGCTGCCGACATCGCGAAAAAGATCCCTCACGCGATGGACGAAGACAACAAGATGGCAAAGGCCAGAAGAAAGTTCGACTGGGAAGGTCAGTGGGCGTGCGCTATCGATCCTGAGACAGCCAGAGCCATCCGTGATGACAGAGCGCCCGAGCACGAGGATACATGCTCCATGTGCGGCAAGTTTTGCGCAGTCAGGAGCATGAATAAAGCCCTCGCAGGCGAGTATATCGATATACTCTGATCACTTTCTCGCGGTTATCCCGTAGTAGCGTCTTATGAGCCTGACCCTTCCGGAGCAGGTGTTCCTTGCGATGTAACCGTCAAGGACTTCATCTTCCGGCATGTGGTCAAGGATCGGAACGACTTCGAGGAATGCCTTGAATGTCGCTGCATCTTTGTAGAATTCGCGTTCGTGGATAGGTACCAGTTCCACGTCGCGAAAACCTGCAGAAAGCACATTCTCGTAGTCAACGATGCTTATGGGTACCGGATCGTCAAAGCCCTGTCCGTAACCCACGGTCTTCTTCAGATCCCAGCAGTCATACTTGTCGACGCCTCTGATCAGAAGAAACCCTCCGGGTTTGAGACAGCGCATGATCTGCTCTGCATCGATGCAGGTGTGTCGCGCGACGACCACGTCAAAATGTCCGTCAGGGACATCCATGTGAAGGTTGTCCATCACCCTGAACGTGATGTTTTTGCGGCCGCTCTTTGCAAGGTTTTCGAGGGCTGTAGCGACCATGTTGGGCGAGTAATCCGTGCCCACGATCTCCGCGCAGTCAGGATAATTTGCAAGCAGTTTCTCGCCGCCGCCGGTGCCGAGATCCAGCACGTGCGAATCCGGTGTTGCGACAGACTTTAAGATCTCATAAAGATCCCAGTCCGTCAGGCTCTCTGTGTGACAGTCGTACTCGTCAAAACTCCAGTGAGCGATCTTTTCGTAGTATTCAAAAACTTTGTCGTGAAGCATAAAAAAGAACCTCCTTTCACGAACAGCAAAACTTCGCGCTATGTTAAGCGCACTTCTTTGTCATTCATGATGAGATTCCAAGGTTCTTATCATTATTAACCCCGCTTATAAAAAGCGTCGCGGCAGCAGAACGCGAATAACTAATTGATCTGTTGCACATTCATCTTACTTGCAGGAACGGGCGTTGTCAATTGCATTTTTGACGCGCCGTGAGAATGGGTATAATAGTTTTACGTGGCAACTTATTCACGCAAAAGTACATCTTATGCAGGATGTTCTTGAAGCGCGTAAACATATAGAGGATAGTGGGCCTGACGGAGGCATTAAAGTGCGGTTGATCCTTAAAGAGAAAAAGGACATTAAAGAGACTGAAGTCGAGATAAGATTTCAGGAAATGAATTCTGAAGTTGAGAACCTGATAAGCGCAGTCAAAAGTGCACATGACAGGCTGATCGGAATCAAAGACAACGGCGACAGCGTACTCGTGACATTCTCGAAAATCTTGTATTTTGAGGCAGTGGACAGATATGTTTTCGCATACACTTCAGCGTCTGTCTACAAAGTCAGAAACACTCTTTATGAACTCGAGGAAATGTGCAGAACGAGAAACTTTGTGCGCATCTCCAAGGCTCAGATCGTAAACGTAAATGCCGTCCGCAAGATATCTCCTGACGAGGGAAGAAAGCTAAGGCTCCTTCTCGCAAACGGCGAGACAGTCATTGTCTCAAGAGGTTACGTCGGAGATCTCAAGAAGACCATCGGCATGAAAGGAGATGCTTAACATGGACCTTAAGAGACTTAAGCAGTCATGCAAAAAAGCATTCATCATCGTGACGACGGTTTTCTCCGCAAGCGTTGTTCTGCTTGCCGGTATCATGGCTTACTTCGGATGGCTCATAAATCCTGAGATCATCTTAAGGCTGTTCCTGGTTTACGCCATGCTGTTTGTTCTGACAGTAGTAAGGACGTATCTTATCGGAACAAAGTGGGCACAAAACAAACCTTACGTGTTCGTCAACATCATGTTCGCGCCGCTGTATTTCGGCTTTGCGATGCTGGGTCTTTATACAAGAAGCAGCTTTCTCAAACCGGAAGATCTGTTGCTCTTTGCTGTGATGTTTGTCATTACGTTCACGATAGCCCAGACCATTACGTATTTCGTCAAGAAAGCCCGTACCGATAAAATGAACGATGCTTTGAATGAATTTCATAAGGAGCATCAGGAAGATGGATACGAAGAAGAAATGGTTGACGGTAATTAGAGTCTTAGCGTCTCTCGTCATTTGGTTCGGAATTTACAAAGGTCTCGTTTATCTCGGTGATACATATCTGTTCGGCAGCATGCCTCAAATAGCAAGGCAGCTTCTCTGCGCGACGGTGATCCCTTATGCTTTAGCAATGCCGTTGGCTTACCTTGTTTTGCTTGGTATGCCCACCTCGAAAAGCGGCACGCCTCTGATGAAGCCCTCTTTTGCAAACATGGGAAAGATATTCCTGATCCAGTCAGGCTTTTCCTTTCTGGCGCAGTTCCCTTTGGCGGTCCTGATCAAGATCCTGAATATCAACACGCCTGCTACCACGGCTGAAGATATCCTCGCGCAGCCACTGTTCTACGGGTTTCTGCTCCTGGTCTTCGCGCCAGTGATGGAAGAGATCCTTTTCAGAAAGATCTTTTTTGACAGGCTCATGGTATTGGGAACAAAGCCCGCGATACTGCTGTCGGCACTTTTCTTCGCACTGCCTCACATAATCTCACAGGGCCCTGCGCAGTTCTTCTACACGTTTGTATTGGGACTCTCGTTCGGCTTTGTTGCGGCAAGGACAAAGAAGGTCTGGCCCTGCATGATCCTTCACTCATTGAGCAACCTCTACTGCGGGATCCTTACCGCCGTCTGGCCCATGGATAAGCCGGTGTTCCTGCTCGCATATGCCGCAATTTATGTTTTCGCAGTGCCCATAACGGCAATCGTGCTCCTGGTCACAAACAGAAGGAAACTGGGGCTTTCCACCCGCTGAAGCCTTGCGGTTGAGATAACTTTTTCGAGATGTCACCAAAATGCCACCCATTTATAAGTGCGTTATTCCTATCTTTTTGGTACAATGGTGGAGCAACTTTGTAAATTCGGGTAGTTGTTTATGGAATTAAAAGAGTTTTTGAAGTACAAGAATATCGTTATTCAGTGCCACGATAATCCGGACGCTGACGCGCTCGCCTCGGGATATGCACTGATGTGGTATTTCCAGCAGAACGATAAGAAGGCCAGGTTTATCTACAGAGGCAGAAACGAGATCAAGAAGAGCAATCTCATGATCATGTGCAAGGAACTTGACGTTCCCGTTGAGTACGAACCGTTCTTTGCCGAGGAGCCTGAGCTCGTCATTTACGTTGACTGTCAGTACGGACAGAAGAACGTCACGACCACGAAGGCAAAGAGGATTGGTATCATCGATCACCATCAGAAATCAGAAATTCCTGCAACGGCTATCAGCTATATCAGAAGTGATGTCGGCAGCTGCTCGACACTTTGCTGGGACCTTATCCGTAACGAAGGCTTTAACCCGAATGACAACAGAATGCTTTCAACGGCACTTTACTACGGACTTTTCTCCGATACCAACAGACTGTCGGAGGTATCACACCCGTTAGACCGCGATATGCTGGACCAGCTGGTCGTAAATAAAGCCACGGTAACAGAGATGATCAATTCAAACATCTCTCTTGATGAACTCCAGATCACAGGCAAGGCCATCATGAACTACGAGTTCCACGAGAGCAACAAATATCTGGTCATCGAAGCTGAGGCTTGTGACCCCTGCATCTTGGGTGTCATTAGCGACTTTGCCCTTGAGACCGAGAACGTTAATGTATGCGTTGCGTTCTACGAGAGCCAGTATGAGGTCAAATTCTCAGTCAGAAGCTGTTCTAAGGAAGTCCACGCAGATGAACTCGCGGCATTCCTTGCTGAAGGCTTAGGCGGCGGTGGCGGCGGTCACATGCTCAAAGCCGGCGGCACCATGATGCCCGACTTCCTGACCAAGTCAGCCAAGGAGACCATCGAAGAGCGTCTCCAGTGGTATTACGACAGATATCTCGTTATCTATGCCAAGAATACGAAGCTCAACACTTCGAAATGGAAGGCATACGACAAAGTCTCACAGACATTGGGTTGCATCAGGCTTACTGATGTTTTCCCGGTCGGTACGCCCATCAACATCAGAACTCTCGAAGGCGACGTTGATACAGTCATCGACGAAGAGGCATATCTCATGATCGGTGTCGAAGGAGAGATCTATCCCATCAAGGAAAAGAAGCTCTTGAGCAGCTACCAGCTCACAAACTTCGTCTTCACGAGAGACTTCGAATACGAGCCGAGGATCAAGAACAGAGCCACCGGCGAGGTCAAGAAGGTCATGCCTTTTGCCAAGACGGTAAGAACAGTCACCAATTCCGTCGTATTTGCAAAGCCCCTGGAGCAGCCTGTAAAGCTCTTCACGGCATGGACTGAGGATAAGTACTACTCAGGCGACATCGGCGATTACCTGACCGTCAGAGCAGATGACGAGCACGATATCTACATCGTAAAGGGCGAGCTTTTCGACAGGTTCTACAAACCCAGGACAAACAGATAAGATGATTAAAAGGGCGCCTCGCAAATGCATGGAGACGCCCCGTATTTCTAAACTATTCGAAAATCAGATACCGTACTTATTCTTCAATTCAGCAGGCACTTCCTGATTACCCAGATAATTGTGAGCCTTCTCTATCAGCTCATCGACAGTGTAGTGCTTAATGTATCCCGGTTTACATTCTTTTTCTGACACAAAAGAATATACAAAGAAGCGGTCTGTTCCTTCGTGATAACAGTAAGCATTTTCGATGCTTGCGATCTCGATCCAGGTCTCTGCATCGAGAATGCATATCTGATCTTCTGTCTGAATAAATAACTGGTTGTTCTTTTCATCAAAATATATTTCCATATCACCGGTTCCGTAAGCAGTGATAGGTACATGTTTTATCAGAGATCCATCATTGGAATCATATAATATAAGATAATCATCAGAGAGCAGATAAAGAATACCGTCTCTGAATTTGGCACCGTACCTTTGACTGCTTAAACAGTTAGTGCTGTACAGTTCTTTAAAGGATTCATCTGTTACGAAAAAGATGTTTCCGTCAGAGAAGAAAACACGTGAACCGTCATCTGATGCCGTTATAGTAATTTTCATACGTTTTTCCAAGGACCAGTCATCAGGAACATCCAATTCCTCGAATGTTTCAGAGTCAAGATCTCCCGCAAACAACCGGTTTCCTGCAGACACAAAGAACTTATTTATCTGCTCGACATATATTGGTTCGCCTAATAAAACAAAATCGAGGTTTTCTAAATCAAGAGGTTCGAATTCCTTGTGGTTTGAGCCGTCGGCTTTCCATACTTCCGCAGTTAATTGAGAATGCAATATGTTGCAGTTTATTATCATGCCGTTGGACAAATCATCCTGATCGCTTAATTCTATGCCGGCATCTTCCACTCTTTCTTTATCAATATTGATCAAATAAGCATTGTTGCCGAAAAATCCGTAGATCTCATCATCAATGTTATAAAGTTCAAAATGTGACAGGTAACCGCCTTTGTATTCAACATCTTCAGAGAAAACAAGTTCTGTGGTGTTCATATCGATTACACTTACTCTGATAATATCAACATCATGCATTTTTGATGCAATGATAAGATTTTCCCCGTCATTACAGTATTTCTGATAACTTGTTCCGGTATAAAAACCGCCGTAAGCATCAATGGAACTCCATTCATCATCTTCAATTCCGTAGTTGTGGCAAACGATATCAGTACCATAATCGTAAGCTGTATAGATTTTGTCTGAGATTATAGCTTTAGAAACAATATCACCCAGAACATTAATGGAAGCCATTTGGTTTGAATCAGAGCCGAGCGTAAGAATATATTCTCCGTGTCTGCAGATAAATTCCGGATTACCGTTTTTATTGTGATCATTGACAGTAACTATAGAACTGCTGGTTTTGTAGTCGTTGATTATCGCTCCGGTGTTTTTGTCGGCGATAACAGCATGATTACCTACATGAAGCAGTACGGAATCACGGTCCGGAAGGTCAAAAGCACCAAAAGAAGTCATTACATCGGTGTAATCAAGGTCATAAGACCAGATCTGTTTCATTGATGTATCGAAACAGAAGAATTGCATATAACCAGTCTGTACATATGTAATATTGTTGCTGTATGCTATAGATGATGTAGATCCATCTTTATCTGAAATCATGATAAGATGGTCATTGTCAACGAACTGAAGTTTTGAAAAGAGATATCCTTCAACCTCCTGACTGGCAAGTTTTCCTGTTTCCGTGTCAAGTAAAGTGATCTTATCTATTCCGTAAGATGTGGTGTTATCAACGAAAGCCAGTTTTTTACCGTCTGGAGATACAGTAAGGCGGTTGAAGTCTGTAAAAATGCCGTCTTGAACCTTATAAGTGTCCATAACTCTTCCGTCTTTTGCCGAAAGCTTTGCTAATTCTCCGTTGCCTATATCGAGATATACCGCGTGGTCAGCAAAAACTACCTCATCTTGTAAGAACGAATAATTTGAATCGCTTTGATATTTCCATACAAGCGACCCACTCTCAACATGATAAGACTCGATACGATTGGCGAACACTACCAGAAGCTGAGCGTCTTCCAAAAAGAGGAGATCTACAGGTTTTTCGTTTGTGTTCAGATCCAGTAGCAGCTGATTTGTATATGCATTCCAGCAGTAAACAATGCCTGCTGTATCAAATGAAGCAAGATATTTCTTGTTTTCTGAAAGAATGATATTACGAACATAACCCGTTGTCTTATAATTCCAGACAGAAGTATAGTTAAGGGTTCCTGTGAGTGATTCGTACGCACCCGTAGCATCTGTTATTGCACGCTGCGCTTCAGCCGTAACAGGCATCTGTTTCTGTGACTCGTTAGGAAGTGCTGCAAGAGCTACCTGGAGAGCATCTGTTCTTTTGCCGTCTGCAAGAAGCTGTTCGGCTTCGTTTGACAGATAGAGAGATCGGCTCCTTAATGATGCCATGTAACTGTCGTTGATCTTCTTGGTCGTGTATCCGAGATAGGTTCCCAAACCAAGAAGCACAGCAAATGCGGCAGCCACGATCGCTGTTGCACGTCTGATACGGTACTGTCTTCTTCTTCTCTGAAGTTCGTCATAAGAGCAGCCCAGAAGTGCCGATGCAAGACGGGGAAGCTCTTCCTTGTCGGCAGTCGACTTCGGGAGTCTGTAATCGCATGATAAAGGCTCGATCGGAACTTCGACCGTATGAGTCATGCCTGTCTCATCAACATATTCCTTTGTGGTAGTGAGCAATTCCTCGGGGATAACCTCATAAGGTTCGCCATTGCAAAGAACCGTCAGGACCTTGTCCATCGTATGTGTCTTAAGGAAGGTCTTGATCTCTCTTTTTACCCACATCGACTCCTTGGTGTTTGTGGAGCAGATTACGATGAGGTACTCGGCCTTTTCGAGAGCGTTGGTGATCGTCTCGGTCAGGTCGCTGGTGATAGGGAGCTCGTCCTTATCTCTGAAAATACGTGTGATCTTTTCGTGCTTGAGCTTTTTCTTAAGCTTGTGAGGCACATGGAAATGCTCGAGCTGCTTTTGTACGTGTTCGGCGATCTTAGAGTCGAGATCAGCATGTCTGTACGAAATGAAAGCATTATAAAAATCTATCATGGAGCTACCCTCTCCTGTCGTTATTCCTCGCTTAATATTAACATAAAGTAAGAAATATTTTATTAACGATACCGTTACAGTACTCAATCTTAATACAGTTTCATCAGGAGAGATGTTGCAATGCGGATTTTCGGGAACAGATAACGAGTCGGATTATTGATCAGTTTTTTGCCTATCTGAATCCTCCCGAAAACATGAGCAAAAAAGTGGATTCTCGGAAAAAACAGGTTTTTGAACAACTTTTTGAGCCAGAAAACATGAGCAAAAAACTGATCAGTCGATTTCGGAGAAAAAGAGTTTTCTTAGGACGGCTTATCCGGGTTTGATGACCGTCACCGTGCCGCATCCGCCGTCAACGGTAACTACATCGCCTGTCTTCAGAACAGTAGTCGCGTTGCGGCAGCCTACAACTGCGGGGATGCCGAATTCACGTGCGACGATCGCTGCGTGGGATAAGGGCGCGCCGATGTCAGTGACTATTGCGGATACCTTATGGAAGGCGACAGTCCAGCCGATGTTGGTTACACGTGTTACGAGGATCTCGCCATCTGCGAGTTCGCCGATGTGATCGATATCTTCGATTACGCGCACCGTTCCCGTGACGACACCTGCTGCGCCGGCAAAGCCTTTGACGTCGGATGACATGTCTTTGCTTGAACTTTTGCCGCTGATGTAAACATCGTTTCTTCTGTCCGGATCGCCCAGCCATAGATCTGCGTCAAAGCGCCCGATGACAAGGTTCGGGAAAGCAGGGTAGGAGCAATATTTCTTGAAGGTATCCTTACGGGCGGGAATATATGACAGGACGGAAGGATCGCCCTTCAAAAGAGAGAACATTTCCTTATATCCGAGCATGAAGATGTCATCTCCCAGGCCGTTTAATCTGCCGGCCTTAAGGCAGTATTCCCTGAATACGCAGAAGATCCTTACGCCCTTGCTCCTGATGTCTTCCCTGAAATCATTTGCGTGAATGAACTTGGCGATCTCCTTGTCGATCCACTTGCTCTTTGAAGGATATTTCGACTTGAATTCAGCCAGTGCTTCCTTGAATGAAGCTTCCTGGTTTGCAAGGACCGACCGGAGGCTCAAGCCGCCATCTTTTCTGTCATTCAGAAGGTTGTCGGGGAAGGAGGGGTCTTCATAAGGTCTGGGCTCCATGAGCTCCATCTCGTTGACGGAGCGGTGGCCGCAGATCTTTATGTATTCTTCACGCGTCATCTTTCCTTCGGCGACATCTTCCAGCAGAAGCACCGGCTTCATCGATGCGAGCACACCGACGCAGCCTGTTAAAAGGCGGTTTGCCATGTCTTCGCCTGCGATCTTCGAGATCTTTTTGCGCGTTCCGAAAAGAGGCACCAGTGACATTCCGCTTTCTGTCAGGATCGATGCAAGTCCGTCATTAAGCTTTGGAATCAACACATCGTCCCAGTATTTCATGAGTGAAGCGTTATCACTTATCTTTCTGATCTCAGCTATAAGTTCTTCCGATATATCATCTAAACGGAGCACCATATCGTGCTTTTCCTTTTTGGAAAGCTTCGATTTGTTCTTCGGGAAAAGAAGATTCCAAAGATTGCGTTTGAAGGCCTTCTTGTCAAAGGGCGATATGGGGATCTCAACACCCGAAGGGATCCCGCCGACAAGGTCTTTTACGGTATCGTAAGCCTTTTCGGGAGTCTTGCCGAAAGCCACCATCAGAGAACACATTACAGATATGTTCATGTATGCCTGACCATTGATGTTGTCGAGCCATTCAGGGAGCCCCAGGAACTCATTGATCTTCTCCAGAACGCTGAAAGTCATGGGACTTACTGGTTTTGTGAAGATCTCGCCGACGTTGGTCTTGGTAAGGAGCTTATAGCCTGAGCGTGTTCCGTTGACGTCATAATCTTTTACGGAGATCCTTTTCAAAGTCGTGATGGGACGTGCCTGCAGGATATAGACTCTGCCGCCTGATACAGCCCACTCGATATCCATCGGGACACCATAAAATGAGCGGATCGCGAGTGAATATCTGCGAAGCGTCTTAGAAAACCTCGCAAGCTCGGGATTGCCTTCGTAAGAAAGTTTTAAAGCGCCTATTCTGAACTCTTCTGCATTCTCGCTTCCTGATACGAGTTTCTCACCTTCACCGTGAACGTAATTGCCGACGATCTTATCGTCTTTTCCCGTGATGATGTCGGAGGTGAAGATAACGCCTGCAAACTCAGGTTTTACGAACTCCTGGATAACGATGCCGATGCCTCCGCCGGATATATCATTATGGGTTTTATATTCTTCAACCCGTTCGCTCTTTGCCGAATCCGCGACGTGTTTTACGGCATTCCTGATCTCCGGAACTTTAACGTCCGTGAGGGTCTCATACTGACCTGCAAATGAGTTATTCTCGCCGTCTTCGCCTATTGCAGATGACCTGACGGCATAAGTCTTAAGCCTGTCCAGTTTGGCTATAATCCCGTTCAATTCTTCGGATGCTTCATCTGTCAGTTTTCCATCGCGGAAACCTTCCGCAGTGATGACGTATCCCATAGGAATATTCATCTTCAGGTTCTTCATCATGAGCGATAAGGATGCTGCCTTTCCGCCTGATACACTGAGCTTTTCTTCGGGTATCGTTCTTAAGTCAAATATGTATTTCATGTCATTCTCCAAGAAGAAGATCTATGCGCATATCAATGTATTTTTTGAGTTCTTTTTCTTTGTTCAGGTCGATGCCGAAATCTTTCTTGATGTCTTCTTTTCTGCATATGATTAGCTGCATCATTGAAGACATCTCATACGCGATGAGTTTGCACTCTTTGTCGGTCTTGCGGCCGGCATAATGTTTCTTCACGTACGCAAAGCTGAAAGATTCCTGTGAGAGGTCCCTGTTGAAGAGAACAAAAGGAGTGATGGCCTTCGTAAATTTCGGGTTTTCGACAAGGCATTTTGCGACAATAAAGTGAAGCTTTTTAAGCAGTTCCCTAGGAGTAATATCTGAAGCGATAAGCTTCGCAATTTCTTTATCTTCCAGAAAATTCAGGTACTGCTTCTGAAAAGTCTGATAGATAAGGTTCTCTCTTGAACCGAAGCAGTAATTGATCATGGAGGGCTTGGCGCCTGCGCGTTCTGCTATCTGGCGCGAAGTGACGTTAAGAGGATCGTCTGTCTCTTCCATCAGGGCGAAAGTGGCATCGAGCAGTTTCTCTTTTGTTATGTTGAGTTTTTCGTCTTTTTGCATGGTTTGCCTCCAGTTATTGAACGCGTTCAATAACAAAGATATCACATTTATTTGTACGCTGCAACTGATATAATTATGGAGCAAGCGAAGAAATGACATACCGTCAGGCAAGGATTCAAAAAGGGGATGAACCCGTTACCCGGGAGGTGGAATATGAAAGCTTCAAAAGTAATCGCGGCATTTATGGCAGCCGGTCTATTTCTGACTTCGACCGGATGCACCTCTTCCAAGGCCAAGCAGAAGGCTGCCATGGAGGATGCGCTGGACTCCTATGTGTCTAAGGTACTTGCAGGCAAAGATGCATCCAAATATGTTGATGCAAAGGAAGAGACGGCTTTCACATTATTTAACGAACGCGCAGAGATCCTCTCAACCGTGTTGGACTGTTCCAAATTTGAGATCACCGAATCCGAAGTCGATCTGAAATACAAAGAAGGAACTGTCACGATCGAGCTTAAATATCCTGACGCAGAAGAGATCTCTGAATCATATTTCGACATAGAATTTGATGAATATCTTGATGAGATCCGTGAAGTAAAACCAAACAAGACTAAGAAGATAACGATCGATTTCGTACTCAAAGACGACGATTGGCTCGTCACCAAAAAGTCAGACAAGAAGTTCAAGGAAACGCTTGAATCTCTGGTTGCAAACATTGAGCTTGAGCCCTACAACGGTGGTGGCAGTTCAGACCCGGTCCCGGATCCCGGTGTGGTCACGGATCCTGTTGTTGAGAATAAGATAGGCATCTCGATGCCTACAAAAGATCTCATGAGATGGAATAGTGACGGTGAGATGCTTAAGCAAGCGCTTGAGTCGGAGGGTTTCTCCGTTGATCTTCAGTTTGCTTCGAACGACACAAGTACTCAGAGATCACAGATCGAGGATCAGATAAACCAAGGCTGCAAGATCCTGATCATCGCGGCAATCTCCCCTGAAAGTTTGAGTAAGGTTGTGGAAGAAGCTCACAATAAAGGCGTTACGGTTATCTGTTACGACCGTTTTATAACGGATGCTCCCGTCGATTATTATGTAACTTTCGATAATTACGCAGTCGGACAGATCCAGGCTCAGTACATAGTAAATATGCTGGGGCTCGACAATGCATCAGACGGCGAGACCTATAACATTGAGCTGACGGCAGGAGATGTCTCGGATACGAATGCCCTGTATTTCTATTCTGGCGCAATGAATATCCTTCAGCCGTATATAGACGAAGGTGTTCTGAAGGTCCCTTCAGGCCAGACAGATTTTAAGGAAGTTGCTACGGATGTCTGGTCGACTGAGAACGCCCGGACAAGAGCAGAAAACATCATTTCCTCATATTATCTGGACGGTGAGAGTATCGACGCATGGCTCTGCTCCAATGACTCGACCGCATTGGGCGTTACCCAGGCGCTCGAGACATATTACAAGGGCACATATCCGATCATCACCGGGCAGGACTGTGATATCGCAAACGTTAAGAACATCATCAGCGGTAAGCAGTCAATGTCAGTATTCAAGGACACCAGAAACCTTGTCGACAGGACCGTTAAGATGGTCAAGCAGATCTCTGAAGGACAGACTGTTGAGGTCAACGATACGGGCACACTTCACAACGGATATGATTTCCTGGATACATATCTCTGCGACCCTGTTTTCGTAGATAAAAACAATTACAAGGAAATCCTTATAGACAGCGGATATTACACGGAAGACATGCTGAAATAACAGGAGGTTTTATGGTAAGACACGTTATAGTCTGGACACTTAAAGACGAATATTCAGACAGTGAGAAAGAACAGATAAAAGCAGGCATCAAGGAAGGTCTTGAGGGCCTTCAAGGCAAGATACCGGGTCTTGTTGAGATAAAAGTAAACACAGATAAGCTTGCAAGTTCAAGCGGCGATGCAATGCTCGATTCACTTTTCGAAAACGAGGAAGCTCTGAAGAACTATTCTTCCAATCCTCTGCATGTTGAAGTTGCCAACACGAAGGTAAGACCGTACGTGAAGATAAGAAGCAGCTTTGATTACGAAGTTTAAAGTTTAAGAGTAAAATTATAAAAGCAAATAAAGGAGATAACTACCATGTCAAACATCGAGAAAGTATCTGAATTTTTGGACAAGACAGGAACTTATTACCTCGCAACAGTTGACGGTGACCAGCCGAGAGTAAGACCTTTCGGAACAGCACTCGTTTATGACGGAAAGCTTTATATCCAGACAGGCAAGGTTAAGCCCGTTTCAAAGCAGCTCGCTGCAAATCCGAAGGCTGAGATCTGCGCTTTTGACGGACAGACAGGAACATGGCTCCGCGTATCAGGCGAACTCATCAACGATGATTCAAGAGACGTTAAGGTTGCCATGCTCGAGAAGTATCCTGATCTTAAGGCGATGTATAATCCTGATGACGACAACACACAGGTCCTCTTCTTCAAGGATGCAACAGCCACATTCAGCTCCTTCACGGCAGCACCGGAAGAGTTCACGTTCTGATATCATTTCATTGATACTAATTTGTTATTTGATTTACCGTCCCAAACGCGAAAAGAGCCAATGGGACGGTATTCTCATTTTTATTCCCACGTGCCTTTCTGCTTGATTCCCGTTGCGAGCGCAAGTTCTTCAAGGCGTGAGATCTCCTCGTCTGCAAGCTCCAGATTAAGGCCCTTTGCGAGAGGTTCCACGTGACGGGGCTTGTTAATGCCGACAATCGGAATTATGCCTTTTGACACGCCCCAGGCGATAGCGATCTGTGATGAATCGATGGAATATTTTTCGCCCAGCCCGCAGATGTAGCTGATCAGTGCATCGGCCTTCTTAAACTTTGATTTTCCGAACATCAGGCCTCTCATTGAGAAAGTCTCAAAGTGGTGGTCTTTGTTGTAATGGCCTGACAAAGCACCCTGCTCGAGAAGCATGTAGCCGAAGAACAAAATACCGTGCTCTTTGCAGAAGGCAAGTGTGGATGCTTCTCTTTCCATCGCGAAAAGACTGTAGTGGTTCTGTATGGCATCAAGATGCGCGCCGTTTTCCTCAAGGATCTTACATGCCAGAGCAATCTGCTCCGGGTTGCCGTTGGACAGGCCGATGCTGCCAATCAGGCCTTCTTTGTAGAGTTCGGCCATCTCTTTCATGTTGCTCTCGATATTCTTGGGCGAGTGCAGAAAATACAGGTCGGTCTTGGATAATCCGAGGCGCTTAAGGCTTGCTTCGAGCGCAGCGCGTGTCTCGCCGTCTTTGTATCTCTTGCCCGGAAAATGCTTGGTCGAGATAAACACGTCCGGCTTGTCCTTGATGAATTCTCCTATGAGAGTTTCAGCAGTTCCCATGCCGTAAACTTCGGCGGTGTCCCACGCGTTGAATCCCGATGCGTACGCCTTCTCGAAAACTTCCTTAAGCTGTTCTTTAGTGAAATTCTGGCCGAAGATCATTTTCGAGCCGTTGTTTCCTTTGCCCCAGGACCATGTGCCGACAAGTCCTGATGTAAGTGTTTTATTGTTAAGCTGATAATTCATGAATGGTACCTCACTGCATTTTATAAGCATATAGTATCGCTGAGTTAAGGAATTATCTTTAAGCAATCTTTAAATCTCACGGCACTATTGCTAAAATCTTGAAAAACCGCGAAAGACGTGAAAACCATGATACAGGACATTTACCCGCATAAGCTTGATAACCATTATTATCCGGACAGAAAGCCTTCTGAAGGCAGTTTTGTCATGACCTTCAGACACCAGGAGATCCTCGTTAAGGACGGAGCATTCCCGCGTGTAAGCGAGATCTCTGAAGAGCTTAAGAGCAAGCTGGTTTATCTTTTCGCGCTCGACGAAGATTACTATTTCTTCCTTGATGCAAGGGAAGGAACCGGTATTCCTGACGGATATGAATTCGTGAACGTAAAGTCATTCAGACGTTCCGGCATAGCAGGGAAGGAGAATGTTTTCCTTGCTTTCACGGCGCTCCAGCTCGCGAACTGGTACCGCGGAAACAGATACTGCGGCATATGCGGAAAAGAAACTTATATAGACAGCAAGGAACGCGCGTTAAGGTGTGAATGCGGCAACGTGCTCTACCCGCGCGTGGTTCCCGCAGTCATAGTCGGCATCACGAACGGTGATAAGATCCTTGTGACCAAATACAGGACAGGCTTTGCGCACTTTGCTCTCGTCGCGGGTTTTACCGAGATAGGCGAGACATTGGAAGAGACTGTCGCTCGTGAAGCGATGGAAGAGACGGGTCTTAAGGTCAAGAACATCCGTTACTACAAATCACAGCCGTGGGGAATCGTTGACGATATCCTCGTCGGTTTCTACTGCGATGTTGACGGCGACGACACAATTAAGATGGATGAAGGCGAGCTCAAAGTTGCCGAGTGGCGTTCAAGGGCAGACATCGAACTCCAGCCCGATGAATACAGCCTCACCAACGAGATGATGAAGATGTTTAAAGAAGGAAAGACTTAAAAGACCTTGCAAAGTGCAACGAGATAGTATCCGACCAGTTTGATTACACTAACAAGATACGTTCCAACGTAGATCCTGATATCTGATCAGCCTTTGATCTTACCGATGATCGTGCACACGAGGAAAGCGGCGATGTCTGTTATGACTATCGTCGATCCAACCGGTGTGTCCATCAGGATCGAGACTATGATTCCGATAAGTGCGCAGATGACAGATATAACAGCCGCACAGACGGTTACCGAGCGGAAACTCTTGAAGACTCTCATTGCAGACAGCGCAGGGAAGATGACCAGCGCGGATACGAGGAGTGAGCCTACGAGGTTCATTGCAAGAACTATGATCACCGCGATTATGGTCGCGATGAGAAGGTTCAAAAGATTGGTCTTCGTGCCGACTGCTTTCGCGAAGCTCTCGTCGAAAGTCACCGCAAAGAATCTGTTGTAGAAAGCCACGAAAAGAATTACCACTACGACCGACAGAACGATACTGAGGATTACCTCAGATTTGGTAAGCGTAAGGATCTTCATGGAACCGAAAAGCGTTGTGCAGACGTCGCCTGAGATATTAGACGAAGTCGGGAAGAGGTTCATCAGGAGATAACCTACTGCAAGCGCTCCGACGGATATCATGGCGATGGCCGCATCACCTTTTATCTTTGTATTCTGGCCTGTCCACAAAAGAAGGATCGCGCAGATTATCGTGATGGGCAGAGTTAGGATCATGCGGTCTGTAAGGCCCACTACTGCTGCTATGGCCATTGCACCGAATGCGACATGTGAAAGGCCGTCTCCGATATATGAGAATCTTTTCAATACGAGGATTACGCCGAGCAGTGATGAGCACAGTGCGATCAGCACGCCTACTATGAGCGCGTATCTTACGAACGGATATGAGAAGTATGAGATCAACGTATTAATGATGGTGATGACCTCCCTCCAGATACTTCGCGCCGGCAGCTGATGTCTTGTAGTCATCAACGGTTCCGAAGAAGAAATTATTTCCGATATGGAGAACGTGCTTCGCATATTTAACGGAGCATGCGATGTCGTGTGAGATCATTATTATCGTGATGCCCTCATCATTGAGCTTGTCGATAAGGTCATACATCTCCAAAGTTACCATCGGGTCAAGGCCTGATACGGGTTCGTCCAAAAGCAGCATCTTCTCTGTTGCGCAGAGCGCTCTTGCAAGAAGTACTCTCTGCTGCTGACCGCCCGAAAGGTCACGGTAGCTCCATTTAGCAAGGTCGCTTATTCCAAGGCGCTCCATATTGTCGTGAGCTCTCTTCTTTGCTTCCTTTGAATAGAAAATATTAAAGCCCAGGCTGTTCTGGCATCCGGACAGGACGACTTCGTAAACAGAAGCAGGGAAATCCTTCTGGACAACAGTCTGCTGAGGGAGATAGCCGATCTTTGAAGCGGTGAGATCATCATTATATTCGATGGTGCCTGCTAAAGGCTTCTGGAGCCTTAAGATCGTTCTCATGAGAGTGGATTTGCCCGCACCGTTCTCGCCTACGATGCAGAGATAGTCACCCTTTTCGACACTGAAGCTCAAGTCTTCAGCGAGAGTGATGTTCTCGTAACCGAGTTTAAGATTTTTGCAAACGAGCTGTTCCATTATCCGAGTGCCTTCTCCAAAACTACGAGATTGCTTTCCATTATCTCCACATAAGACCTGTTATCGGAGGTCTTCGTGCTCTGCATTGAATCCATCACAAGGATCTCCTGATCCTTGGATGAAGTGTTCTCGATTATTGTTTTCGCGATCGCCTGGTCACCGCTGTCGATGGTGATGACTGCGTTAAGTCCTAATTCGTCAACTTTGCCCGCAAGGAACACTACCGTGTCGAAGCTTGCCTCGGTCTCGGCAGAGCATCCGGCGAAAGCCGCATAGTAATTGAGGTTATAGTCATCAGTCAGATATCTGAAAGGGAACCTGTCGGCGAAAAGGATCGTGTCCCTGCCCGCGTTATTAACGGCTTCTGCGTACTTCTTGTCGAGTTCATCCAAAGTGTTGTTATAGCCGGCTGCATTCGCGTGGTAATTCTCGTTGTTTGCCGGGTCAACTGCCCCCATTGCAGCGGAGATGGCCAGTACGCATTTCTGCGCATTCTTAAGTGAGAGCCAGACGTGTTCGTCATATTCGGTGCCGCCATCGCCTTCGTCCTCATCTTCTTCAGCCTGCATGCCTTCGACGATCTCTTCCTCAACGGCGGATTCGCCAATAACGTCCATGAGTTTTACGACCTGCATTTTTTCATTGACTGCTTCCTTGAGAACATCTTCGACCCACCCGTCAGACTCGCCTCCGACATAAACGAAAACATCACAAGAAGAGATCTTTACGATATCGCTCGCCGTCGGCTGGAAGCTGTGCATGTCAACGCCGTTGTCGCAAAGGAGCGTCAGGTCGATATTATTTATATAGTCGCCGGCGATGTTCCTGACCCAGTCGTATTCAGGGAAAATGGTAGTTACGATGTTGAGCTTAGCGGACCCGGAAGTGTTTGCCGAACATGCGCACATGGAGGCTGTCATGAGCCCTGCAAACATAAGTGATATGGGTTTTCTGATAAAGTCCTTAAAAGCCATTTCCCGTCTTTCTTTATAAAAAATATGTTGGTTCGGAAGGCTATTATATGGGCACCCCTGCGGAGTGTCAATATGAAACTGATTATCATTTTCGACAAATTTGATAATTTTTCTCAATTTTGGCCGTGAAAGGCTTTTCGCCTTTTCGAAAATCAGGCAAAACTATGGTCACAGCCGTATTTTTTACCGCAATTTAACGATAATATCCGTAAAAATGCGGCTTTAAATGCGGCTATAGCCGCACTGTTGCCGCATTTTTCATATGTAATCACCCGATTTTGCAAATCGATACACTAACGATACACTGAACCTGTAACATACTCTCAGACGGAGGTACTCATGTACAGGGTTTTGCTCGTCGAAGACGACAGTCAGATAAGAGAGGTCATCGGAGACTATTTCGGAAGGCGCGAGAAGATCGCGTTAGATCTTGCACAGGACGGCAACATGGGCCTAACCAAGATCCTTAATGAGGAATATGACCTGATAATCCTCGATGTCATGATGCCGGGCATAGACGGATTTGAACTCTGTAAGATCATCAGAAAGAGATCGGATATTCCGGTCGTGTTCCTTACCGGAAAGGTCAGGGAAGAAGACGTTCTTTACGGTTATGAGCTTGGCGCCGACGATTACATCGTGAAGCCTTTTTCGATAGCGATACTGTACAGCAAGCTCATGGCTCTTCTGGAGAGGACAACGGCCGTACACGAGGAGAGGAAGATCATCACAAGCGGAGAGATAACTTTAGATCCACTGAAGCTTGAAGTTACCGTCTCAGGCAGCACGGTCGATCTTCCGCCGAAGGAATACCAGATCTTAAAGTACATGATGGAGCATCCGGGTGTCGCGGTTACGAGAAGGCTTCTGCTTGCAGTCGCCTGGGGAGGAGATGATTTCATTTCCGAGCGCGTGATCGACAACCGCGTGAAGAACCTCCGTAAGCTGCTCCGTAAGGAAGGGTCGCGAATCAAGACGCTCATCGGAGTCGGTTACAGGTTTGACTGATCTTTAAAATGCACGGGTCGTTAATGGCCGCAGATATGGGGAGGATGTTACATGAAGAGAAAGTCTTATTTCAGTTTTCTGATCGGAAGATTGATCATCGGCATAGTTATCGGTGCGGTGATCTTTGCTTTGTTTAAATCATATCTTCATTTATCATATGATGATTCTTTGGAAAAAGGGCAAGATTTCATCTTTGAAAAGTATGAAGAATTAATCAAAAAATACGATGAAGGCGAGTTGGACGAGACATTTATTGATATATTCTGCAATTTGTATACCGCTGATTATATTAGGTTTGCCAAAGTCAATGAGGACGGAAGTTTTGACACAGTTTTCGAGACGGATTACAACAGTGTCCCGCTCGAAAAAAATACCAGGGAATGGATCTGTCTGACAGACGATGAGGAGCTTCTCGCAAAAGGGAAAAGCACCGTTACGATCAATGATGATTGGACGATCTATTACAAAACATGCGATGAGACCGGGAGCTTGAACTACAATGACCGCAACAGAAACTATTATGTCGGCAACAGCTGGAGCGCGGCTGAGTTTTCGAATTTTGGCAGGGGACAGGCTCTGTTTGTTGCCTGTATCATCTCTAGCGGGGCCCTTCAATACCGCATTCCTGTCATTGAGACATACTACGAAGATCAAAATACATTCCATATAGGCAAAGCACATCTGGAAGACTACGATTACCGCAGATATTCTTCAGAGCAGAGCTGGGATTTTACGGATCCTTCCAAAGCTGATCTGTATTCCACAAATATTTACAATGAGAATACGGATTTCGGTGACATGTACCGCCTGTTCTTAAGGTGTGACAGACCGGATGCTTTCTTCGGACAAAACGGGGATATCTTTCTTGCAAACAGCATGAGCGATCTCGAGAAGTTTGAACGTGAGACAGACGGCAGGATCAGAAAACAGTACGGAGAGATCTTCAGTGCACGTGCGGGAATGCGGAATAACGGCTATTACACCATGGGCAGACTTGCCGTCATTGAGATAAACGGACAAAAGTATCTTGTTGAATCCGTCTCTACCACTCTCGATTATAAGGATTATTTCAAGCCGTTATTTCTGATAGCCGGACTCGTTCTTCTGGTATTTTCAATCGGAATTCCCTGTCTTACAGCGGTAAGGCCGTATTCGCAGTATAAGAAGGCCTATGAGAATAACAGGTTCAAGAATAGCCTCATCGATTCCCTGGCCCATAACCTGAAGACACCTCTGCAGATACTCGGAGGCTATGCCGAGAACCTGAAAGATGTCAGTGACTCTTCTGAAAAGGACCGTTACGCAGACCGTATCCTTGCAAAGACACAGGAGATGAACGCTGATATCGAGTCGATACTTAAGACCGCCGACAAGACGTCTCTTAGACTCTCGAAAACTTCCATCCGCAAGTGTCTCGAAGAAGTCGCATCCAAAACAGGTGCCGGCATTGACATCAAGGGAGATGCCGAATACATGACCGAAAGGGACTATTTCAACTCAGCACTTTTCTGCCTTGTCGACAATGCCGTTAAATATGGAAACAAAGATGCGAAGATCGAGGCGGTCATTACATCAAAATCAATCACCATCAGGAATAAAACAACTGCCGGCAAGTTCACTCCCGGCACCGGAATCGCCATCGCCGGAAGGATATTTGAACAGCACAGATTAAAGCTTACGACAGATCTTAAGGACGGCGTTTTCGAAGCGCGGATTACAAAGAAATAAACACAAGCAAATGCAACGGGCTGCCTCACATCGGGACAGCCCGTAAAATTATCAGGACCGGCTTGCCCGAAAACTTCGCAGTTATGATACAATAACGGACAGTTTTTCTGGGGGTTAACATTATGAAGGGTACAGTAAGACTTGCAGTCGTATCGGTTCTTTGCCTGCTCCTGTTCGGAACATGCACGTTCTTTTTGAGGAACCTGATTTTCGGAGGCGTCAAAGCAACATACGAAGAGGCCGAGCCGAACTACAGCGAATATAACGACCAGTGGATCTCATATGAGGTTATCGCATGCCTCGGATGCTACGCAGAAGGAACGGAGTCCTACAATTTCATTCCCACCGGTCATGAGTATTACTACATGGTCTGGATGGTGGACGGATCTGTCATGCCGCTCTCAGTTTCAAAGAAAGCCGACAGGGAATATCTTGATGCGCTGACAGATGCGACATATGACTATGTTGATGGCAAGACAGACATGATCGAGATGGAGCCCAGAACGTTCCTGGGAACTGTAAAGACACAGGAATCCGAAGCAAACCAGTATTACAGGGAAGCTCTGACATACCTGGAGATCAGCGAGGCTGACGGATGGGTTGTCCGCAATGTCCTCCTTGACTGCACAAAGACACGCGCAAGCTACATTCTTTTGTGCGGCGGAGTCATGATGATCCCTGTCATCGGCATCGCTGTGACGATCGTTACTGCAAAGAAGGAAAAGCGTAAGCGCGACAATCCGACGATGGATTACCTGCCTCACTGATTCCTTCGATCACTAATTAAGCATAAAAAATCCCGTTTAAAGTTCAGTTCCAAACTGAAAGATAAACGGGATTTTTGCTGTCTTAAGTTGTTTTTGGGGGCCGGAAATTCAGCTTAAAACCGAACTCCCAACAGGATCTTTACTCGTCGTCTTCGTCCTGTGCTGGCTTTGACTTTGAAGAAGTCTCTTCAACAACAGGCGGCATGTAAGGATTTACGTTGGGGTCAGCAACAGAAGGAGCTGAAGCCGGGTCTGCCCTGTATTCGAAGAAGTAATTTACGATCGGTACGATGAGCCTTGCGTTGGGCTCGTTGAGAGAGCACTTGAAGATAGGCTTCTTCTCGTCCCTGATAAAGATCTGGGCCATATTGCTCATGTAAGCATTGTTGACTACGGCACGGTCGAAGTTGCTTCTGTCGATGACATATTCCTTCTTGCGCTTTGTGTATGTGATCTTGTCCTTTGTGATGACAAGGCCGCAGATGTTTGCGGTTGCGCCGTTTGTAATCCTGTCGATGAGACGCTCGCCGACCTTTCTTACTACAATCTGGTAGAACGGGGGTGCTACGACCTCGAACTCTGCCTTGATGCGCTTATATGTGCCGATTCCGTAGCCGGAATAACCGTGTCTTTTGAACTTATGTACTTGGCCGTCGTATGTCGTGAAGTTGAATTCGTATCTGAACGATCTGTCAAAGTAGAAGTAGATCATGGACGAAGAATTGAGGGCAGAAGACTGGATTACTGCGATGTCATCGTACTTGATAACGTCTCCGTTGATGTCTACGAACGTGTCATAGAAAGTGATGTTCTTGCGGCCCTTGTCGTAAGGGACCACGACTCTGTTGTCTGTCTGGTTTGCGCTGATCTGGTTTTCCATATCCCATATCCTCCCGAAAAGTGTTGCACGTGAAAAAGTCTACATTTTTTGACAGGTTTTATCAATAATGCCCTAAAAAAATACGGAATTTGGTTTCTGCGATTAGTCTCGATTAACTCGTTTTCGGGCCTTGCGAAAATCATTTGGCCAAAAACCCGCTTTTATATGGAAATCTTCTGTTAATTACTCATACTTTCACCGATTTTGCGGTTGAGTTTTGACAAAAAGATTGTAAGATTATAACGTCAATAAAAATATCAGGAGGATATATATATGTCTTTAGTAACAACGACTGAGATGTTTAAGAAGGCTTATGACGGCGGTTATGCTGTTGGTGCTTTCAACGTAAACAACATGGAAATCGTTCAGGGAATCACAGAAGCAGCAGGTGAGCTCAAGAGCCCTGTTATTCTTCAGGTTTCAAAGGGCGCAAGAGCTTATGCTAACCACACATACCTTGTAAAGCTCGTTGAGGCTGCAGTTATTGAGAATCCTGACATCCCGATCGCTCTTCACCTTGACCACGGTGATACATTCGAGCTTTGTAAGTCATGCATCGACGGCGGATTCACATCTGTTATGATCGACGCTTCTTCAAAGCCTTTCGAGGAAAACATCGCACTCACAAAGCAGGTTGTTGAGTATGCTCACGACCACGGCGTAGTTGTTGAGGCTGAGCTTGGTACTCTCGCTGGTATCGAGGATGAGGTTGTTGTTGAGTCTGGTCACGAGAGCTACACAAGACCTGAAGAGGTTGAGGAATTCGTTTCCAGAACAGGATGCGACTCACTCGCTATCGCTATCGGAACAAGCCACGGTGCTTACAAGTTCACAGCTGCTCAGTGCACAAGAAATGCTGACGGCATCCTTGTACCTCCGCCGCTCCGTTTCGACGTTCTCGAAGAGTGCATCAAGAGACTCCCTGGTTTCCCGATCGTTCTTCACGGTTCTTCTTCCGTACCTCAGGAATTCGTTAAGATGGTTAACGAGTACGGCGGAAACATGCCTGACGCAGTTGGTATTCCTGAGGAGCAGCTCCGTAAGGCAGCTACACTCGCTGTTTGCAAGATCAACATCGACTCCGATATCCGTCTTGCTATGACAGGTAACATCCGTAAGTACTTCGCTGAGCACCCGGATCACTTCGATCCCCGTCAGTACCTTAAGCCCGCTCGTCAGGCAGTTAAGGACATGGTTGCTCACAAGATTAAGTACGTTCTCGGTTCAGACGGTAAGGCTTGATCCTGACTTAACTGATAAAGTAACTTATTTGACCGCTCTTGGGGATTCCCGGGGGCGGTTTTTTATCAGGGTGCAACATTTTCGATGTTTAAATTGTATTGATATATAATAACGGATGCCGGAGGAACACTTAAGATGAGTAAAAAGGTTATCGCTGCTGTACTTATTCTTGCCAACCTGATGACGTTGGTTTCCTGTTCTCAAGCCGCAAATTCCGATGAGACTACCGCGAAAAGCAGAAAATCAGCAGAAGCTGCTGACGAAGAACCGGAAGATGATGACGACGGCAACAATAAGATTGCCGAGGACAGAGTATATAGCTGCATAGATAAGATCACCACGGCTCTTGCCGAGTGCGATTACGACGGTTTTTGCGAGCTCTGCACATATACACCTTATGAGATCAGGTCAGTTATGCCTGTTGTCGAAGAAGTTGATGAGATCGACTACAGTGACACTTACATAAGAAAGAGTCCGAGTGAAATGCTCCGTGTAAAGAACATTATCGCTGCCACGACCACATGTGAGATCGACAAATCCAGCTTCAAGTCCAATCTCTGGGCTAAGGAGTGCACGGTCAATGTTACTTTCTCCTATAAGGATTTCAGCAGCGTTCTCGATCAGAGAGATAAGTTTTTAGGTGCTGCCGACTTCAATATGCTCCTTGCCGAAGTTGAAGACACGGTCGATCTTGATGTAACGCTTGAATTCACAAAAGATGATGACGGACACTATCTTCTCGCGAATGGTCTGGACCTTGTTGATGTCTACGATTACGATCTTCCCGAGCTCGAGTTCATGAATAATATTTTCGACACTATCTCAGACAGCTACATGACCGGACCCGGCTGGGATCCTGTCACTGAGACCTACACGGATACAAACACATTAGAGTTCGTAATCGAGCTTGACGAGAATGCAAGCCAGTACGTCTGGCAGTATAAATACCGTGTTGCCGAGGAAACTTCGCCCGAGTGGACTCCTCTTTTCACATCAGAAAAGATCATTGACAGATACCCTACAGAGATCCATCTCACGTATACTCAAGAAGAGAATATCCCGACTGGTTTTTATGTATTCTTTATTTATGACATGCAGTCCGGAACGATCTACGGCTGGGAGTTCGACGTGGTCAATACAGCTGAAACAGTTCCCGTGGATACAGTGATCACAGGCACTGTCACTGAGACAGAAGAGACCGCTGAGACGGAAGCTCCCGAAGACGAGACCTGATACTTTAATAAATTAAGAAACTGCTTTAAGAAGCCTTGCTCCCGGCACTGACGGGTATTTGCCCCAGAGCCGCGGCAGGGCTTTCTGATTTCCAGCGGCGCTCGATCTTTTTGAAGATGACATAAGTGATCACCATGCCTGCGATTCCTGCCGTGACCCAAGCGAACGGATCGGAAGCAACGGCGATGTTGTAGTTATGTACGTGGATCGAATAAAAGGACGTGATCATTCTTGCGCCGAGCTCGACAAAGCCCAGGACAGTCGCAATGCCTGCATATCCTACGGACTGGATCGTGTTCCTGTAAATGAAGATCGCAGAGAGGAAGAAGTAGCAGACGGCGCACTCCATGATGTATGTTCTTGCCCACGGGATGTAGAGTGATACATCCACGTCGGAATCGAAAAATATCCAGAGAACGTGCGGAAGCGCAACGATGGCCAGGGCTGCCGCAGCGATCGAATAAACGATGAAGATCTTCAATGCGCTGCTTACGCCTTTCCTTATCCTTTTCATGTCGTGTGCACCGTAATTCTGGCCTACGAAAGCAGCCATTGTCTGGCCGACCGTGAACATGCCCTGAGTGATTATTCCCTGGAACTTGCTTGCAGCGGTGATGGCTCCTACAGCGATGGAATCAAAGGTGTTGAACGCACTCTGCATGATCATGGTTCCGGATGCGGTAATGCTGTACTGGATCGCCATCGGGATGCCAAGGCGGAGCTGCTGCTTTATGATCCTGCGGTCAATCTTCCAGTCGGACTTATCGGGCTTTAATGTAGGCATTTTCGCATATATGTAGATGACGCACGGGATTACCGCGAGTGCCTGTGAGATAACGGTTGCAAGGGCTGCGCCGCGTGTGCCGAGACCGAACTTTATGATGAACAAAAGGTCTAAGCAGACGTTTGTTACAGCAGAACACAGAAGGAAGATCAAAGGCATCTTGCTGTTGCCGATGGCCCTCATTAAGGATGAGCAGAGATTGTACATGACCGTGAAAACGATGCCGCAGCAGATTGTCGTGATGTAAGAATACGCGTATTCGAGAATATCGGCCGGTGTATTCATCAGCACGAGCAGCGGACGCATCACCGCAAGGCTTACCGTGGTAAGAACGGCGGCAACGATCATACTGAGATAGAATCCGTTGGTTACGGAAGCCTTTACGCCCTTGCTGTCCAGGGCGCCGTACTTCTGGCTCGTGACAACGGAGAAGCCCGTGACCATTCCGTTTGAAGTTCCGATGATGAGGAAAACAATGGTACCAGTAGATCCGACGGCTGCAAGCGCCTGCGGATTAACATATCTTCCGACGATAATAGTATCCACGATGTTATAGAGCTGCTGGGCGATGTTGCCGATAAGCAGTGTCATCGTGAACTTTAATATGATCGCAAAGGGGGAGCCCTTCGTCATGTCGGTATCAGTTCTTTTAGGTGCCATGTAATACTTCCTGTTCTTTGAATTCTGCACATTATAAGACTGCAATTTTATATTTAATATCAGAAACTTTGTCATTTTTATCGATATCTGAAATATAACCGCTGCTTTTACCCAAAGTTAACGGCTTGTTTACATTAAAAAGCACCTGATAGCAAGAAAAACAAAATAAATGCAAGTAAAATAAAATCGGGTGTTTGCGAAATATTGTATAGTCTTTACAACCCGCGAAAACGGCATCAAAAAGAATCAAAAATACCGGAGGATTTTTTCAATGAATGAGATAACCCTTAACTGGAATGAATATACCGAAGCAGCGATCAAGACGGCCGCAGAAGGCATCGTCATGCTCGAGAACAAAGACAATGTCCTTCCCTTGAAAAAAGGCTCACGTATTGCTCTTTTCGGAAGGATGCAGACGCACTACTACAAGTCCGGAACAGGCTCCGGCGGTATGGTAAATGTTAATCACGTAAGTGACATCAGAGAAGGTCTCAATGACTGCCCGGACATCACGCTTGATGCCGAGCTCATGGACATATATGACAAATGGGACGAAGAAAATCCCATCGATGCAGGTCTCGGCTGGGGCAAGGAGGCATGGTCACAAGCCGAGATGCCTGTATCAGAAGAGCTCGCAGGAACTCTCGCATCCCGCAACGACATTGCGGTCATCATCATCGCAAGAACAGCAGGTGAGGACAGGGACAACTCTGCAGAGAAGGGTGCTTATTTCCTCAGCGACAGTGAAGAAGGCATGCTCGAAAACGTCACAAAGGCATTCGACAAGACCATCGTTCTTCTGAACGTCGGCAACATCATCGACATGTCATTCGTAACCAAGTACAACATCAAGGGCGTGCTCTATATCTGGCAGGCCGGTATGATCGGCGGCATCAGCGTCGCAAGAGTCATGTCAGGCAAGGTAAATCCTTCCGGATGCCTTCCTGATACGATCGCCAGATCTCTTGAGGATTACGCTTCTGACGCATACTTCTGCAAGGACCTTAAAGAAGACATTTATCACGACGATATTTTCGTCGGTTACAGATATTTCTCGACATTCGCAAATGACGTTGTTCTCTATCCGTTCGGTGCAGGACTCTCATATACCGAATTCGATTTGAACGATCCGGAATTCAAGTTCGAAGATGACGTCGTAACCGTAAGCGTTACCGTAAAGAACACCGGCAGCGTTCCCGGCAAGAAGGCCGTAATGGTTTACTGCAAGGCGCCTGACGGAGCTCTCTCAAAGCCTTCAAGAGTATTGATCGGCTTTACAAAGACAGGCAACATCCCTGCAGGCGAAGAAGAGCGCGTTACGATCACTGCACCCGTCAGAAGATTCGCATCTTTTGATGATGACTGCAGAACGGGCTTCGGCACGACAGGTTACGTTCTTGAGAAGGGCACATATGAGTTCTTCCTCGGAAGCGATTTCATCTCCGCTTCTCCGGTAGGATCCTTCGATCTTTCCGATAACAGACTTCTCGAAGAACTCGGCACTGCGCTCGCACCCACAAAGGCATTTAAGCGTCTTACAGCCATCCCTAATGGTGACGGCACTTACAGCAAGGGCGAAGAAGACGTACCTCTTGCGACAGTTAACTATCTCGAATCACGCCTTGAGCGCGTAAGACCCGAGATTCCCCAGACGGGCGACAAGGGCATCAAGCTCGCTGACGTTAAGCACGGCAAGAATACGATGGACGAGTTCGTTGCCCAGCTCACAGACGAGGATCTCTCACTCATCATCAGAGGTGAGGGAATGGGAAGCCCCAAGGTTACCATCGGTACCGCAGCCGCATTCGGAGGTGTCACCAAAGAGCTCAAGGCAATGGGAGTTCCCACGCTCTGCTGCACGGATGGTCCTTCAGGCATGAGACTCGACTCCGGCAAGAAGGCATTCTCTCTTCCTAACGGAACATGCCTTGCTTCAACATTTAACGTCGATCTCGTTGAAGAACTGTATTCTTACCTCGGCATCGAGATGCTCTCGAATAAGATCGACGCTCTCTTAGGCCCCGGAATCAATATTCACAGACATCCGCTGAACGGCCGTAACTTCGAGTATTTCTCCGAAGATCCGCTCCTTACTGGCCTCATGGCAGTTGCCCAGGTAAAGGCTCTCGAGAAGTCAGGCGTCACACCCGTAATCAAGCACTTCTGCGCCAACAACCGTGAGACAAACAGACGTGAGATGAGCTCAAGAGTTTCATCACGTGCTCTCCGCGAGATCTATCTCCCTGCTTTCGAGATCGCCATCAAAGAAGGCGGATGCAGATGCTTAATGACTTCCTACAACCGCATCAACGATGTCTACAGTGCATGCATCTACGACCAGAACACCATGATCCTCCGCGAGCAGTGGGGCTTTAAGGGCCTCGTCATGACCGACTGGTGGGCATATATCAACAAGGAAGTTACGATCGCCGAGAAGTATTCTCTCGAAGACCATTCCGCAATGGCAAGATCCCAGAATGACGTCTACATGGTTTGCACCAGCGTCGAAAAGGAGAACCTGTTAGAGACTGACACATATAAGGAACTTACCGAAGGCGACGGCTCTCTCATCACACGCGCCGAGCTTCAGAGAAATGCGATCAACATCCTGAACTTCGCCATGAACACTCCCGCAATGGACAGAGTCGAAGGCAAGGAAGTTGTTATCAACCACATCGACAGCCCCTTCAAGGACGATGACGTTGAAGTCGATACGGATGTCTTCTATTCCATGGACGACGAGGTCACGATCGAGTGCAAGACGAAGACATCAAGAGGCAAGGATTTCGTATTCGGAATCACATGCGAGAGACAGGGTTACTACGGTCTTGAATTCACCGGTTATTCCAACTTAGGCGAGCTTGCGCAGATCCCCATGACGGTCTACATCACGAGCATTCCTTGTGCAGTTATCACCTGGAACGGCACGAACGGCGAGCCTGTCACAAAGAGCTGCGAATGTATGATGTATGCCAAGAACTGTGTCTTCCGCGCGCACTTCGCATCAGGCGGCGTAACGATCACTTCACTCAAGGTTAAGTACCTGAGATCACTCGACGAACCTGCTCAGGAATAACGGCATTTTATAAACAAAGTAATTTGTATTAAAATAAGGTCGGCTTTAATAAGCTGACCTTATCTGATTTAGGGGATATATGAGAAGAGACTACTTCACATGTGTATTCTTGGGACTTATCGCGGGAGCGTTGACTTTCGTATGTTTTAAGCCGCTCTATTTCACCTGGAACCAGATAATCCCCAGAGACTTCACCACGTTCGAGCGCCTCATGAGCGTGCTCTACACATTGTTCTTCCTTTTCTTCCTGCCGTTTTTCGCAGCATTCAAGAAGAAGGAATGGATCAACTGGGGCCTTGCCGCATACGGCCTTCTCGCATATTTCCCTCTGTGGTTCTATCCCGCACCCGAGCTCATCGTGGGCGACGGCGCAAGCATGGGTCACATCATCGGAGCCCTCTGCTTAAGAGCCATCTATGCCGTAATGCAGGCACCTTTTGCAGCACTTTCACCACTCATCGGCAACAATGCCGCATCTTCAGTCGTTTACTGGCTCCTGCCTGTTGCTATCGTCTGGCCCGTCGTCTTCAGGATCCTGCGCTTCTACAGAAGAGCATATCTTTCCGAGCAGCTCAACCCCATGACTCCCGACCAGGCTGCACCCGCACCTTCAAAAGCGCCCGAAGCACCCGAGAAGCCGGAAGTACTTGGTACCGTCATCAGCGCTCCCGTTACTGCACAGACACCTGCCGATATCACACGTAAGAACCAGCCCGTCGAAAAGCCCGGCGACGACGTAATAGACATGCCTCCTTCAGAAAAGGAAGAAAAGCCTGCCATGAAGGAAGGCCACTCATCAAAGCGTGCCGGTGTCAGGGCGCCGGTAAGACCGGTCCACGTCGGTGTCGCCGCACCCGAGCAGAAAAAGGTCGGGGCTCTGAAACCGGGCCCCAAGAAGGAAGTTAAGACTGAAGAAGTCATTCCCATGGGCGCTCCGAAGCCCAAGTCAGACGAGGCCATCCCAATGGGCGCACCCAAACCGAAGGCGGACGAAGCTATTCCTTTGGGAGCTCCCGCTCCGAAATCCGATGAGGCAATTCCTCTTGGATCTCCTTCATCAGAAACAGGGGATAAAGAGGAGTAATTCCGTTTTCTTACAGGGATAAGCTCCGGTGGTTGAAAACATACCGCTCACCTTGTAAAATATATCGGTTGAATAATAGGACGGAGATTCAAATCGATGGCAAAAAATAAAAGATACTGGAAAACCATGCTGGCTGGCAGCGATGACAAGAAGCATGCCGCTACGACAGGTGAAGACCCTCTCGAAGAAGGTCTGAAGGATCTTACATGGTTTGAGAGCTCCAAGCGTGCAGTCCAGAGAGGTCTCCACAAGACATACGAGACATTCGGCGAAGAAGTCGGCAACTCACTTACAGCCGGCGTTCCCGCACTTTATCTCCTTGGACTTCTTCCTTTCGCAGCAATCAATACTTATATCAGCACTTCTTCTGAAGCAGGCGTGACACAGGCTCACGTAGTTATGTCGGTCATCGGCATCTCTGCTTTCATCATCACCCTGATCCTCGCTCTGCTCATGTCCACGGTTTACCACCTCATGAAGCACGGTACACCTCACAAGAGGATCATGAACAAGGTAAACAGAAGCGTAGCTTACTTCGCAATTCTCGGTGCGTACACACCTATCTGCATAAATGTTTTAGGTCCCATTTCCGGTTCGGTACTCTGGGCTCTTGAAGCTCTCATGGCGATCGCCGGAGTACTCGTTACCGCGCTTGCTTATCACACAAAGGTCGGCAAGGGATTCACATACTTCATCTATGCGGTAATGGGATGGTCTATCATCTTCAGGATCATCGAGTTCTACAACAATGTATCACACCTTTGCTTCTGGCTTCTTATCTCCGGTGCGATCGTTTATACGGTGGGTATCTTCTTTGCTCCTTCAAAGAGAAGATTCAAGTTCTCCCACATGGTATGGCACTTCTTCATCCTCGCAGGACTCGTGCTCCACGTTTTGGGATTCGTATACTTCTTTGGTTAATATAAATACTTATTAAGTAACAGTTGCGCCCTCGTTTTAGAGGGCGTTTTTATTGCCCTTCGAAAACCCTCTGATTCTACCTATAGTTGCGTTTGAGCCGTTTTCGATGTGCGAAATTGTGGAAAAATATTAAACCCGCATAAAAGGGAATATTCCAAATTATTCAAATATACAAATCGGATTTTGCGGAATACGATTTTTCTTGACCGGGGGTACCCATATTGTAAAATATCTTTATAAACATATGGCGTCCCCGTACCGCGGTCAACACGGTGTGGGGTTTTTTAAGAAATAGGAGGATTAGGAAAATGCCAGAATTTTTAACAGGACCTATCATTGCAGCAATTATTATTGCCATCGTGGTAATCATCATCATAATCTGCAGCTATGTAAAGGCACCGCCGGATAAAGCTTATATCATCTCAGGTCTTCGCAAGAACCCTAAGATCCTGATCGGTAGAGCAGGACTCAAGATGCCCTTCTTCGAGAGAAAAGACGAGCTCCTCGTAAAGCAGATCTCAATTGATATCAAGACAGACGGTTACGTACCTACAGCAGACTTCATCGGTGTTAACATCGACGCAGTTGCAAAGGTAAGAGTAATGAGCGAAGGTGAAGGCGTTAAGATCGCCATGAAGAACTTCCTCAACATGAAAGAGCAGCAGATCAGCGATTCCCTCGTTGACTCCCTCCAGGGTAACATGAGAGAGATCATCGGTACGATCACACTGAAGGACCTCTGCAACGACAGAAAGAAGTTCGGTGACGAGGTTCAGCAGAAAGCTCAGGAAGACATGAAGCGTCTCGGTATCGAGATCATCTCCTGCAACGTACAGCACGTAACAGATGAGAAGGACCTCATCAATGCGTTGGGTCAGGACAACATGGCTAAGATCCAGAAGGATGCTTCCATCGCAAAGGCTCAGGCTGACAGAGACGTAGCAATCGCTCAGGCTCAGGCTCAGAAGGAAGCAAACGATGCTAAGGTCGCAGCTGATACAGAGATCGCAGTAAAGCAGAATGAACTCTCCATCAAGAGAGCAGAACTCAAGACGATTGAGGACACAAAGCAGGCTGAAGCTGACGCAGCTTACGAGATTCAGAAAGAGAATCAGCGTAAGACAATCGAGGTCACAAAGACCAATGCCGACATCGCTCGTCAGGAGAAGGAAGTCGACCTCAAGAGAAAGGAAGCTGAAGTTAAAGAGCAGGCTCTCGACGCTGAAGTCAAGAAGAAGGCAGAAGCTGAGAAGTTCGCAAAGCAGCAGGCTGCAGACGCTGCTCTCTATGAGAGACAGAGAAACGCAGAAGCTGAGAAGTTCGAACTCGAGAAGGCAGCAGAAGCTCGCAAGGTTCAGGCTGAGGCAGACCTCTTTGCTAAGCAGCAGGAAGCTGAAGGTATCCGCAAGGTCGGTGAAGCTGAAGCTGCAGCAATCGCTGCAAAGGGTTTAGCAGAAGCTGAAGCTCTCGAGAAGAAGGCTGAAGCTATGAAGAAGTACGGCCAGGCAGCCATGATGGAAATGATCGTTAAGGCACTTCCTGAAATGGCAGCAGAGATCGCAAAGCCTCTGTCTACGATCGACAAGGTAACAATTATCGATTCAGGCAATGGCGGCGACACAGGCGTAGGCTCAATGGGCTCTTATGTTCCTTCGGTCCTTGCACAGACAATTGAGTCCGTAAAGGAAACAACCGGCATCGACATCAGAGAGATCATGAAGGCTAACACCTACGATGCAAAGGTCAACAAGAACATCACAGTATCAGGCCTTGATGGACTTCAGACACTGAACGTATCCACAGGCGATGCAATTGAGACAGTAAGCGGCGCTCCTGCCACAACAGCACCGGCCGCTCCGGCAGCACCTGCTGCACCTCAGGCACCCACCGCGCCGACGACAGAGGCTTAATTACAAGATGTGATTAGTTGCTGTAACTGATTAACAAACCCGCCCCTTCGGAGGATCTCCTCCGGAGGGGCTAATTATTTGCTGAATTAGAATCGTACTTTTTGGGTGGCGAAAAGAGTACGATTTTGTGCGTTGCAAAGTGCAAATGGTTTTTTCGTACTCTTTTGAGACGGAAAAGAGTACGGTTTTTGCACGCTGCTTTTTTCGCTTAGTCAAGTCCAAAGTTTTGTGTAAATTCAATCCTTAGTATAATTTGCTTTCCGGTTACCTCAATGAGTACGGTCTAGTGTGCTGTTTTTTCGGTGCAGCAAGTCATAGAACCAAATATCATCGCGTTGATTTTTGCGTGCAGGAATCTTGTATCTAAAGCAGTGTCACCAGAATTATATGTAAAATAAAAATCCAGATCCTGAAGAAGGCCGGCATTTGTAAAGTTCCCGAATTTGATCTTTGAGTCCCTTATATAATCAGATGAACTCATAATTCCGAAGTGCTCGTGGAACTTACAGGAATCTATCTCCTTGAAATAAGGGACAAAATCAGGATAGAAAGGTTTACGCAGGCCTGCGAGCATAACTTCCGGTTCATACTTGAAAGGAATGCCCATATTCGTGTAGAAAACAGCAATACTGCGTTCTGCTTCAGAGCGGTAGTATGTGCCATTGAAAGGATAGAAAACAGGCTTAGGGTAATTTGCGTTGGCATCGTTCTTGAGACTGTCAAAATAAGCTTTATTCATAATGACAGGTGTATCTGAACCTGTATAAAGGGTTCTGACAGTCTTCATCGGTTCAAATTCCGGTATCTGATCTCTGAAGTACAAGTTCCATATTGCTTCATAGACGGCAAGTTCACGTTCAACCTGTTCCCGCAATTTCATTTTGGCATACAGATCCTTTCCGGGCAGAGAATTCAGACTGTACCGGTGTTTACCGGCAATGATCCTTTGTTTTTGAGATCCATCCAACATACGCTCATGGATTTTAGCCTTCGGAAGTTGTTCAAGCAGCCGGCGGCAGTAATTGATCTTAAGTGCCAGATATTCTCTGGGTATGTATTTATCTATGATATTCATGCCGTGATTATAGCCCCTTGATTTGTCGGTTTTGTGTAAACAAATCCGACAAAATCCGACAAAATCCGACAAGCCCAAAAGGGCAAAAAAGGCTCAAAAACGATTTAAAGATAAAAGAAATAAATAACTACATTAACCGCTGATTTAAGCGACTGCTGTTTTCTTTTTTGAGATAACCATAACGGCACTGATTTCTACTATCAATGTAATTTAACTCATCCGGAAACTAAAAGAGGCTGCCTCACATGAGACAGCCCCTATAGGTTATTTAATTACAACTCTTATTAACCGAAGAGTGTGAGCAGGATACCTGCAGCAACTGCTGAACCGATAACGCCTGCAACGTTCGGACCCATGGCGTGCATGAGCAGGAAGTTGGAAGGATTCTCCTTCTGGCCGACCTTGGAAGCAACACGTGCTGCCATAGGGACGGCGGAAACGCCTGCTGCGCCGATGAGCGGATTGATCTTTCCCTTTGAAAGGAAGTACATGATGTCTCCGATGAGGAGTCCGCCGACCGTAGCGAAGGCGAAAGCGCAAAGACCGATGATGATGATCTTAACTGTCTCGAGCTTAAGGAAGTTAGCGCCGACTGCTGTAGCACCTACTGATGTGCCGAGCATGATAGTTACGATGTTGCACATTGCGTTCTGAGCTGTGTCTGAGAGACGGTCTGTAACACCTGATTCTCTGAAGAGGTTACCGAGCATGAGGCAGCCAAGGAGAGGTGCAACAGAAGGAAGGATGAGAACGCATACAACAGTTACGATGATAGGGAAGCAGATCTTCTCGGCCTTGGATACAGGTCTTGTCTGCTCCATCTTTACCTGACGCATCTTCTTTGTTGTAAGGAGCTTCATAATAGGCGGCTGGATCATAGGGATGAGCGCCATGTATGAATATGCTGCGATTGCGATAGCACCGAGGAGCTCAGGAGCGAGCTTGGATGTAAGGTAGATAGCCGTCGGGCCGTCTGCACCGCCGATGATTCCGATGGAAGCAGCACCCTGAGGATCGAATCCGAGGAGGCAAGCTACTACGAAAGCAAAGGAGATACCGAACTGAGCGCCTGCACCCATGAAGAAGGACGAAGGTCTTGAGATCAAGGGTCCGAAGTCTGTCATAGCGCCTACTGCCATGAAGATGAGGCAGGGGAAGATATCCATCTTAACGCCGATGTACAGGAAGTCGAAAAGACCCGGATCGATGTGGGCGCCTGTAACGGGATCGTGATAACCGCCGCCTAATGCAACCCAGTTGATATCACCCTCAAACCATTCGGGGTGGAAGATTCCGCCGCCGGGCCAGGGGAGATTTGTAAGGAGCATACCGAATGCGATAGGGAGTAAGAGCAAAGGCTCATACTGCTTTTTGATTGCGAGATAGAACAGGATGAACGAGACGAGGATCATCACGCCCTGCTGCCACGTCATTGCGGCAATACCTGAGGTCTCCCACAGATTTTTAAATACTTCGATCATTACCGGTTACCCCCTGATTAAGAAATCGATACCAAGGGAGTGCCGGTATCTACTGACTGGCCCTTTGTTACGAGAACCTGAGCGATCGAACCTGCGCAAGGAGCATAGATCTCATTTTCCATCTTCATAGCTTCGAGGATGCATACGAGATCACCTTCCTTAACTGCCTGACCGACAGAAACCTTAACGTCAAGGATCGTACCGGGCATAGGTGAGTTAACAGGTGTTGTGCCTGCTGCAGCAGCGGCAGCGGGTGCGGCTGCAGGTGCAGGAGCAGCAGCGGGTGCAGCGGCAGGAGCGGCAGCGGGAGCAGCAGCGGGTGCAGCTACAACTGCTGTTGTCTTGATGAGATTAGCTTTGCCTTTCTCAACTTCTACCTCATAAACTTTATCGTTAATTGTTACGTTGTATATCATGGTGGACAGTCTCCTTTAATTCTTTTCGACGAGTTTGATTGACTTGAATACGAGCTCTTCGAGCGGTATTCCGGAGTCATCTGCTACGATTGCCATGATCATGGCAGCGGTCTTCTCATCACAATTCTTGAGTTTCAAGGATCCGGAGGAGAATACTTCCTCGGAAGCAGCGGCAGCAGCTGCGGGTGCAGCGGCAGGAGCAGCAGGTGCCTTTGCGGGCTCTTCCTTTGAGCCGATCTTTGCGATAGCCTGGATGATCTTACCTGAAATCGAGATCAGGATGTACATCAGCAGGAGAACGACGAATACTACAAGAATAACGATTCCGGCATTCATTAACATCTCAGCAGTAGTGAGGTGCTGTCCGCGCTCTACAACCAACTGAACAACAGGATTCATAATCAATCCTCCTTCTTTTCGATGGTGTAGTTAACTGTGTTGGATTCCTTCTCTTCACGTGCAGCAAAGAACTTTTCTGCTACCTGAGGGAAAGCGATATAGGAGAGGACATCCTCGTCAGATCTTGCCTTGTCGCCAAGCTCTTTCTTTGTCTTCTCGAAAACAGGCTCAAGTGAATCAGCATATCTGCCCTGAACGAGTTCTTCAGGCTTCCAGCATCTGTCGATGAGTTCCTGGTTAACTTCGCCCGGTGCTCTGCCGTACTCGCCTCTGAGGTAAGCCTTGATCTCCTTGGAGATGTTCTTGTATCTCTCGCCTAAGAGAACGTTCTGGACTGCCTGGTTACCGACCATCTGTGAGAGAGGTGTAACGAGCGGGGGATAACCCATGTCCTTACGTACTGCAGGGATCTCAGCAAGAGCTTCGTCGAACTTGTCGAGAGCGTGCATATCCTTGAGGTTAGCGATCATGTTGGAGAGCATTCCGCCAGGAACCTGATACTTGAGGATGTCAGCCTTGATGCCCATGACTGTAGGATTGAGTGTTCCGTTGTCGAGGAACTTCTTTCTTACGGGTACGAAGAAATCAGCGATCTCCTTGAGCTTGTCCATATCGAGACCTGAATCGTAACCGAACTGGCCCATTGCGTAAGCCATTGTCTCTGTTGCAGGCTGTGATGTGCCGCCTGCCATTGTGGAGATAGCGCAGTCAATACCGTCAACACCGGCTTCGATAGCCTTCATGAGTGTCATGGGGCCCATGCCTGTTGTGTGGTGTGTGTGGAAGAAGAGAGGTACGGAGATCTTTGCGTCCTTGATAGCCTTTACGAGATCGTAAGCTTCCTTAGGAGAGCAGATACCTGCCATGTCCTTGATAGCGATGGAGTCAACGCCCATGCTCTCAAGCTCTTTGCACATTTCAACGTACTTCTCGATTGTATGAACAGGTGAAGTAGTGTAGCAGATGCAGCCCTGTGCATGCTTACCGCACTTCTTTACCTCGTCAATGCAGACTTCAATGTTTCTGAAATCATTGAGGGCGTCGAAGATACGGAAGATATCCATACCGTTCTCTGCAGCCTTGCGGCAGAAGAGTCTGACGACGTCATCGGGATAGTGCTTGTATCCGAGGATGTTCTGACCGCGGATGAGCATCTGGAGAGGAGTCTTTTTGCAGACTGCCTTGATCTTTCTGAGTCTTTCCCACGGATCTTCGTCCAAGTATCTGAGACATGAATCGAATGTAGCGCCGCCCCAGCACTCGAGTGAGTAGTAGCCGGCATTGTCCAAAGTCTCAAGGATGCCCTCGAAATCCGAGAAAGGCATACGTGTTGCGATGAGAGACTGCTGAGAGTCACGCAGCACGGTTTCTGTGATTTTTACTTTCATTGAAGTCACACTCCTTGTAATTAAAAAATAACCTTAGTAAGTATATAGGGTTTGCCCGAATAAGTGAATATTAAATTTTGGGTTTGCAAGTCAAATTTTTATGCTTTTTCAGTATAATTATGAGACCTCGCGAAAAGAGGTTCTTCAGGCTTCGGGGAAAGCCTTTGAAAATGGCGGTTTACATTCCCAAAACACGGGTGTATACTTAATTGCTCGCAAAGGGGACTTTGTGCCCTTATTTGCGCGAAAAATTAAGAAAGGAGATGTATTGATGCCAACGTTCAATCAATTGGTTAAGTCCGGCAGACAGTCCAAGACATACAAGTCTGCCAGCCCGGCTCTGCAGTTCTCTATGAACACGATCAGAAACAAGCAGACCGATTTAGACTCACCTCAAAAGCGTGGTGTTTGCACAGTTGTTAAGACGACAACACCTAAGAAGCCTAACTCAGCGCTTCGTAAGGTTGCCCGTGTAAGACTTACAAACGGCTACGAGGTTACAGCCTACATTCCGGGAATCGGACACAACCTTCAGGAGCACTCTGTTGTTCTCATCAGAGGCGGACGTGTTAAGGACCTCCCTGGTGTTCGTTACCACATCGTAAGAGGTACCCTTGATACAGCAGGTGTCGCAGATCGCCAGCAGGGCAGATCTAAGTACGGCGCTAAGAAGCCGAAGGCTGCTAAGGTTAAGAAGTAATCCCGCGTGAGATTTTTCGCGCTGGGGTTGGACATAAGTGATCAGTACATTGTTCATATATGGACATTGCCTGACTGAAACACTTAACACGGTCCACAAGAACAAACTGAAACGTGAGTACCTATGGTTTCAAGTTTTAGAAAGTAAAATTTTGATAATCATGTTAGGAGGGAAGCAAAGTGCCAAGAAAAGGCAATACACCCAAGAGAACGGTTCTTCCTGATCCTGTCTACAATGACGTTGTAGTAAGTAAGCTTATCAACAACATCATGCTGGACGGCAAGAAGGGCGTAGCTCAAAAAATTACATACGGCGCCTTCGACATCATCAAAGAGCGCACAAATGAAGAGCCCCTCGAAGTATTCAGAAAGGCTCTTGCAAACGTAATGCCCACCCTCGAGTGTAAGGCTCGCCGTGTAGGCGGTGCTAACTATCAGATCCCTATGGATGTTAAGCCCGAGAGAAGACAGACACTCGGACTTCGTTGGATAGTTCAGTACTCGAGAAACAGATCTGAGCGCACCATGAAGGAGCGTCTTGCTGCTGAACTTATGGATGCAGCAAACGAGACTGGCGGAGCATTCAAGAGAAAAGAAGAAATGCACAGAATGGCTGAAGCTAACAAGGCTTTCGCACATTTCAATCGTTAATCACCGGTTAAGAAAGGACATTAATACTAATGGCTACAACAAGAGCATATCCGCTTGAGAAGACCAGAAACATCGGTATTATGGCTCATATCGACGCCGGTAAGACAACAACAACCGAGAGAATTCTTTATTACTCAGGTGTTAACCGTAAGATGGGTGAGGTTCACGAAGGTGCTGCTACCATGGACTGGATGGTCCAGGAGCAGGAGAGAGGTATCACAATTACCTCCGCAGCTACAACAGCTCCCTGGAAGGGCCACAGAATCAACATCATCGACACTCCCGGACACGTTGACTTCACAGTAGAAGTTGAGCGTTCACTCCGTGTACTCGACGGTGCCGTTACGGTTATGTCTGCAAGAGGCGGCGTTGAGCCGCAGACGGAAACAGTTTGGAGACAGGCTGAGCACTACGGTGTTCCGAGAATGGTTTTCGTCAACAAGATGGACATCATCGGTGCAAACTTTGAACATGTTTGCGAGATGATCCGTGACAGACTTAAGAATGTCCCCGTTGCCATCCAGTACCCTATCGGTAAGGAAGACAACTTCCAGGGCATTATCGACCTTATTACTCTCCGTGCTGAGGTTTACACTTCAGAAGACGGTATGCAGTATGAGGACCGCGAGGTTCCTGCTGATATGGTCGATTTCATTAAGGCTAAGAGAGAAGAGATGGTCGAGCTTATCTGCGAGACCGACGACGAGCTCACAGAGAAGTACCTCGAAGGTGAGGAGATCTCCAATGAAGAGCTCAAGGCTGCTCTCCGTAAGGCTTGCTGCTCATGCAAGCTCATCCCCGTTTGCTGCGGTACTTCTTTGAGAAACAAGGGCGTACAGATGTTGCTCGACGCTATCGTTGACTACATGCCCTCACCTCTCGACGTTCCCGCAATCAAGGGTGTTAACCCTGAGACAGACGAGGAAGAAGAGAGACCTTCTTCTGATGAAGCGCCTTTCTCAGCTCTCGCATTCAAGATCGCTACTGACCCGTTCGTCGGTAAGCTCTGCTTCTTCAGAGTTTATTCCGGTGTTATGGAAGCAGGATCTTATGTTCTTAACTCATCTAAGAACAAGAAGGAGCGTATCGGACGTATCGTTCAGATGCACGCTAACGAGCGTAAGGAGATCACAGAAGTATTCTCCGGCGACATCGCAGCTGCTATCGGTCTGAAGGATACAACTACAGGTAATACACTCTGCGACGAGGATCATCCTATCATCCTCGAGTCCATGGAGTTCCCTGAGCCGGTTATCGAGGTTGCTATCGAACCTAAGAGCCGTGCTTCACAGGAGAAGATGCTTATCGCTCTCCAGAAGCTCGCAGAAGAAGACCCGACGTTCCGTACATATACCAACCAGGAAACAGGACAGACAATCATCGCAGGTATGGGTGAGCTTCACCTCGATATCATCGTTGACCGTCTTTTCCGTGAGTTCAAGGTTGAGGCTAATGTAGGCGCACCTCAGGTATCCTACAAAGAGACGATCAGAAGAACTGTTGAAGCTCAGGGTAAGTTCGTACGTCAGTCCGGTGGTCACGGTCAGTACGGTGACTGCTGGCTCAGACTTGAGCCCCAGGAGCCCGGTAAGGGTTACGAGTTCGTTGACGCTACCGTCGGCGGCTGCATCCCGAAGCAGTTCATTGCTCCTATCGATGCAGGTGTTCAGGAAGCTATGCAGGCAGGTATCTTGGGCGGCTATCCTGTAGTTGACGTTAAGGTTACTGTTTTTGACGGTTCTTACCACGATGTCGACTCTTCAGAAATGGCCTTCAAGATCGCAGGATCCATGGGATTCAAGGCCGGCATGCAGAAGGGTGATCCTTGTCTCCTCGAGCCTATCATGAAGGTAGACGTTGAGGTTCCTGATGAGTACTTGGGCGACGTTATCGGCGGACTCAATGCACGCCGTGGCGCTATC